>Ga0181580_10001513_pt1 | contig 18560 bp, 15 predicted proteins | sample 071ome_23_FD_132413 | JGI IMG/M metagenome (GOLD analysis project Ga0181580, IMG submission 132413) | Coastal salt marsh microbial communities from the Groves Creek Marsh, Skidaway Island, Georgia - 071403BT metaG (megahit assembly) | ecosystem: Environmental > Aquatic > Marine > Intertidal... | reverse complement strand
AGAAAAATGGCTAGGAGGTCACTGGTTTTGAAAAAAAATTTGAATAAAGGAAGTGAAATTACATTAGACGACTTGATACCAAAAAGGCCTGGTACGGGAATCAGTCCAGCAGAGATAAATTTAGTTTTAGGAAAAAAATTAAAAAGAGATAAAGAAGCTGATTCTGTTTTATTTTTTGATGATATTATTTAAGAATCAGATTCAATAAGCTACCTCTTGATAACCATTTGTTATAAAAATTATCAATCGATTTATTTTCTATAGTATTTATTCCATCGGAAAATTTGTTAATATCTAAATCTCTAAAAATTCCTAGATTATGGACGGAGTCTAGTTTCAAACAGGAGTGTGTTAGCTCTCTATTGTTCTGACAAATTACTAAAGAGTGTTTTTTTAAAAAATTTGCTTCATATACTGTTCTTCCACCAGAAGAAACAACAAACTTTGAATTATTTATTTCTTTAGCTACATTTACTTCTCCTTCAATAATCCATTTTTGGTATTTTAGATTATCAATTGTTCTATGTGGTGGATTTATAACGCGAAAGTTATCAATTTTTAAATCAGTCAAATATTCAATAGTTTTTTCTGTTAATCTTTCCGGATCTGTACCTCCAAAGCTAATTAAAATTTTGTCAGAGCTTTTGTTTTGATCTAAACGACTAGCTTCAGTATAAAACTCATTTCTAAACAAATTGTATTTAGGTCCATATACTTCATTAGGATTTGATGTGCATTTTGAATAAAGTGCGTTTATAACAAGATCCGCATTATTAGCACCCTCACCCCTATCTTCTATACAAATAGTCTTAAAATTAAATTTTTTAATTGAATCAACCTCTTTTGTGGTTGTATCTAAAGTGTCATTTACAAAATAAAGTGATTGATAATTCGCTATATTTAGTTTTAATAAATCGTCTTCTAAATTATTTTCAATCATAGTCTCTATTTGAGAACTTATTTTACCCTTTATTGATTCATCATAAGAATTTAGAAGAAATATAACATCAAATTTTTTTAAATCTAGTTCTTCAAAAAGTGCTGTTGCATGATAAAGGTGTCCTGAACCAATTGTTTGATTAAAAATTATTCTAAACACAATAAGATTTTTTTTGGTTTTCATAGAATAGAATTATACAAAAGAACTTTAAATAATTTTTTGGTACAAAATATAAACCTATAGATTATTGTATTTTTGCACACATTTTTCCAATACATATAATTTCCAAATACGATTTTTGAATGACTTGTTTCCTTTACTTAATCCATCAAAAAGTTCTAAAAAATTAAAATTAAATGTATTTTTTAGAAAGCCTTTTTCGTCATTAATTGTTTTGACAATTTCGTCTTTTAACTCATTTTTAATCCAACTCTCAAGGGGAACAGCAAAACCCATTTTTTTTCTTGTTAAGAAGTCTTTTTCAAAGTCATTCTTTAAATAATGCTTCAATGGCTTTTTTTTGTTTTTTGTGCTTGTGTATCCATTTGAATTTACTGACATAATATACTCTATCAACTTATGGTCTACAAATGGCGAACGTATTTCAAGTGAGTTTGCCATAGATGCTCGATCAATTTTTGTCATCATAACTTCTGGAAGATAAAATTTGTAATCTGCCAACTGCATTGATTTAAAACTATCATCAGTTTCTACCCAGTTGTTTGAAATAAAGTCATAATCAAATTGTGTATTACCAAGCATTCTTGTAAAGTTTCTGTCTACAAAAAAAGATTCATATCTATGTTTAAGACTTTTATTGAGCATAGATAAATATTGATTTGTACCTTTAGAAATAAAATTGCTTTTTATAAGTGATTTCGAAAGAGAGTTTAAAGGACCCCTAAATGGAGTTGGGATATAAGAATTATAGCTTGCCCACGTATACCGCTGATAACCACCTAATAATTCATCTCCTCCGTCTCCTGATAAAGCTACTTTAGATTTTTGTGACATAAGCTTAGATACTAGAAAAGTTGGGATAGAGGATGAGTCATAAAAAGGTTCATCATAAGCATTAATAGCATCTGGTAAAATTTTCAGTAAAAGGTTTTGGTCTATTGTTTCTGTTTTATTAGGTAAATTAAATTTATTACTAGCGAGTTGAGCCCAATGGGTTTCGTCATATTCTTTATCTGAAAAACCAACAGAGAATGTTGTTAGTTCTGGTAGGTATTTTGAAGATTGTTTAATAATTGAAGTTGAATCAAGTCCTCCAGAGAGAAACGAAGAAATTTCTACATCTGCAACACATCTTTTTTTAACTGCTTCATCAAACAGTGATAGAAATTCTTCATTTGTAAATTCTTTATAGTCAATAAATTGTTCTGGTGACCAATAAGTTTGTTTTTCTATTATTTGGTTTTTTTTAATATCAAACATTATGAATTCACCATTCTTCACTTTAGAAATATTTTTGAAAATGGTTTTTGGAGCAGGAATAACACCTATTTGTAAAAAAGTTAACATTGCTTCAGAATCAACCTCAAAATTTTTTAATAATTTTACGATTGGCTCTAAGGTAGATGCAACAATTATTTTTTCATCTGAAAAGCTAAAAAATAATGGTTTTTGGCCAACCCTGTCTCTAGCCATAAATAATGTTTGTTTTTCTTTATCAAAAATTACAAAACTAAATTGACCCTCTAGTTTATTAAGAATGTCTGAACCCCAAATTTTATATCCTTCTAAAATGGCCTCAGTATCACTATGGCTAGTTAAAAACTTGCCTCCAGATTGTGTTATTTCATTTCTAAGTCGATCAAAGTTGTAAATTTCTCCATTAAAAACAATTACATGTCTGTTTTGATGGTCAACCATAGGCTGATTGGCAGAAGCATCTAAATCAAGTATTGATAATCTTTTAAATCCAAATTTATAATTATCTTCATCGTTATAATAACCAGTGCTGTCTGGTCCTCTTTTTTCTAATAAATTATTTGCAACCTCAAAATCACTAAAATCTTCATCTTGATGAGAAAACTGAATTAAGAAACCACACATAATCTACTTAATAACCTTACTAAAAATTTCTTGATATTTACCAAAACATTTATCTTCACTAAACATTTTTAAAATTTCTGTTGGAATTTTGTCAGTTAATTCTGGCTGAGAAATAACTTTCTCAATTTTAGACATTATGTCGCCTACTTCATCATTGAACGAATCTCCATTATTAAATAACCTGTTTATCTCGTTGGAGGCAGGTATGTTTGAAGATAAGCATTTTTTGTTAAGTAAATGTGCTGCCAAATAGGCATTTCCTAACCCTTCAAATTTAGATGAAGAAATATACAGATCGCAAGAATTGATTAAACTGTAAATTTTTTCTGTCCAATTCAATAAAATAATTTTTTCATCAATTTGATTTTGAAATAAAAACTCTTCTATTTCATCTTTTTTGTGTCCGTCTCCAACAAGTAAAAGTCTCACATCTATTTTATTAATTTCTTTGATTGCCAAAAATAGCTTATAAGAAAACTTTATGTCATCAAACCTAATAGCTGAAAGTGCTACATATGTTTGGTTTGTTGTATTATTGAAATGTTCACGAAGATCATATTGTTTTAAGATACTTCTATCAAAATAACTTTCTACAGGATTGTAAATTGTTAAAATTTTGGATTCTTTAACTTTTAGTTGACTCTGGATATTTTTATTTAAAGAATCTGAAATTGCAATAACTTTATCTGCTCTTCTGTACAAAAGAGAAGTTGTTAATTTGAATATTTTATTTGTAAAAGTAACTCCTGATCTATAATCAAGTCCAGCTTCTCTAACGATACATTTTGTTTTTAAAATTCTACAAATAACTATTGTGAGTAAGTTTGAATACCAAAGTGTTGAAAAAACTAAATTAGGTTTAAGTTTTCTAAATAGTTTAAAAGCTTTCCAAAAACTGGTAATCAATCTTTTGGAATTAAGGTTGATATAGTTAACATTTTTTGGAATCTGATAGAATTTTGAAATTTTATTAGTAGCTACCACTAAATGAACTATAAAATTTGACCTGGACAAATAATCAGCTAGTTTTAAAACAGTCTCTTCTGCACCGCCGACTAATAAATTTGGAATGAAAATAACTAAGGTGTGTTTTTTATTTAAATCTATAATTGAAACTCCTTATATCATTATCCCCAAAAAAAATGTTTATATTTAATATCTTACTTAACTAATTAACTTTAATTTGGCATGTGTACCTTATATAAACTATTTGAAAATGACTGTTCATAGTTTTTTGGAACAATACAATCTACGTCTTTTTTATAACAAATGATTACAGTTCCTTCATATAATTCACCGTCTAACCAATAAGCATCCTTGTTAGTAAATAATCTAAGTGTTCTCGGAGAGTGGAAACTAAACAACTCATCTGAATCAAGATTATTTATATAATTTATTAGTTCTTGTGACTCTATTTGGTGAGGGCCTGCTTGGAGTTCTTTTTTAGATTCAAGATTGTAAAATAAGAAAGAATACAAAAGTGAAGTAGTTATCAATAAAAAAAGTACCAATTTTTTATTTATTTTTTTTAATTTATTTAAATTTCCAAAACCATTGTCAAAAGCAAAATAAAGCAGAGGTATAACAGGAATAAAATATCTATTAAATGATGGAGTTTCCCAAATTATATGAAATGAAGTAAATATTAAAATCATAATTGAGTATTTATCTTTAATAATTAATAAAAAGGCAATGACTATGATCCCCAAAAAAAGATTCAAAGGATGAGAAAATCCAGATATAAGAAACCCAAGCTCTTCTATATATAAAACTATTCTTTCTTGAGTTAAATATTTTTGAACATTCTCAATCAAAATATTTACAATACTTAACCCATCTGTTTCTGAATCGGACTGTCTATAAAGACCGTAGAAATTCATATTGAAAAATAATTTTGTAAAAAAATTTATAATTATCAAACTCAAAAATAAAACAATGTATTTTGATGTTAAATTTTTTCTATAAGAAAAAAATATATCGCATATCACTAAGAGAATAAAAGTTGGTCTAATGAGGACTGAAAAAATAAATAGTAAAGTCTTTATCTTTGTGTTTTTTATAGTACTGCCATATAAAAAAAACAATATACCAAGGGATTCCGTAAAAACAGCATCTTTATATTGATTAGTTATTGTAGGGTTTAAAAGGAAAAGGATTGCCAAGAACAAAGAGTATTTTCTACTCTTTCTAAAAATTAAAACAGCATTTAAAAATACTGATATTGGAACAAGGTATCTGACATAAAAGGGATCAAAGTTATGAAAAATTGATGTTACACCAATTATTAACGGCATGCCTAAAGGAGTATAAATTGGATACTTTGGATTATCGGATAAACCAGCTAAAAACGTTTGATTACTAATAAATTCATTACTGTCAAAATTAATCATTGCTTTTGCTTGCAATATATAACCTGCATAATCAGAACCCCATGAAATTATTTCTCGGAATGGAACAAATGTAATAAATACAAGTAAAAACAGCAGTGTTTCATATTTATTTATTTTTTTTACGAGTACTAATGATTTCACTACTTACAGATTTTATATTGATTATTTAATTTTTTAATACATATAAATTAAATAATTTAATTGATTGAATAGATAAATGTTAATATTGCATTGAAAGGAACTTTTGTTTAAAAAAATTTCTTATTTTATAGTTTTATTTCTTTTTGGAACTTCTACTTATATATTGTTTTTTAATTTATTAAATTTAGGAAATAATAACCAACTCCTTATTGGTGAAGTCGTACTCTTACTATTTATTTCTGTAGTTTTTGTATTTTTATTTTATAAAATTGCAAAAGAATATCTTGATATTAAATTAGTGAGACAAGATCTAATAATCTTTTTTCTAATTTTGTTTTTTTTCAATTACAACGTTTATGGACTAATTCCTTTTAATGCATCAAGATCGAATACTGTAATAATTATGGAATATTTAAATTCTCAAAATGGAGAATCGCTGGATAAAAATGAGATTCTAGTCTATGTAAATGATAAATATTTTTATGAATATGATGCTGTTCAAAAACGTTTAGACGAACAAGTTAATGCTGGAAATATAATTAAATCAGGTGATAAATATAAAATCTCTAATAGAGGGGCTTTCATACTTAATCTTTTTGGATTTATTACCAATATTTATGGAATAGAAAACAACTTTATAAGTAACAATTGAACTAAACTTGTTGAAAATTTATTTCTCATAATAGTTAAGGTATATTCCTTCCTCATAAATGTTGGAAAAAACTAGTGTAAAACTGTTTTCTTGCAAATAATCTTCTACATCCCGAAATCGTCCTCTGGTTCCAGGTAGCTCAATTCCAATCACATATATTGAATTTTTTTGAGTAGCTTTAGATATCTGTTTATAAAAATATTCAGGATAAACTTCTGCTTTATCGAGAATGTAATAATTAACAAGATCTAAAGTCTTTAAATCACATTCTTTATTATTTTCTATTTTTTGTCCAAATATTTCTTTTGAGTAATATTCAAAACTGGGCGCTTGCTCCGATGATACTATTACTGACGAACCTATATCTATAGATTTATTTAGGTCATCGATTAATGGTGACATTGACTCTATTTTATAAAATGCATCAACTGAGAAAAATAAATAAATTAAAAATACAAATATAGAAACTTTAGGTAGAGCAATTTTGTTGTATGTGGATAATTTTTTTAAGAAAAATCCAAAAAGTGTTAAAAAAAATGGAAATAAAATAATATCAGTGCGACCAGCTCCAAGAGGATAGAGTTTAAAGATATTCAAAATAAAGAATACCATTAGAACAAGTTTTGGAAATTGAGCATGTCTTTCAGGTATGAAGAAACTAATTAATAGCCCAAGGAGTAAAATATATACTGCTTGGTCAAAATAAAAGTATCCAAAAAAAGATTTAAATAATAAGTTAAATATAGAGATAAATTTTTCAAACAATTCTGAGGGTATGGTTGTTGAAATAAAAAAATCTTTCCAGTACTCGCCGTAACTTTCTCTAGAAAGTTTACGGTATATTCTGACAAAATATGGATAAGCTGGCAACAGAAAAAAACTAAATTTAAAGTAATTAGACCATTTTAATTTGTTGATAAAAATTAAATATAAAAGAGTTGTAAACAGGATTGATGTATTCACTAAAGAACCAACAACACACAATACAGAAATTGCAATAAATTTTTTAGAACTTAATAATTGGAAATTATTATTGTTTTTATAAAAAATACTAAAGATGCAAAAAGAACTGTAAAATAACTCAATCATATACTGCTTTAATGAAACAGAGTATGTTAATAAAGACGGGGATGATACAAATAAAATTAAAAGAAAAAATGCTAAAGTGTTTCCAAAAAGCTTTATAAATGTCTTAGAAAGCAACACAATAGACAGGAACAAAAGAATTATATTTAATGTTGAGACAATTACTTCTACCCTAAAAAAAGAAATTTTTGAGGAAAACCAAATTAAATAAGTCCACAAAGGATGATTGTCTCCTTGGCTTACAACACATTGAAAATCTATTAGATTAATTACTCTGAGCTCAGAAATATCATCTTGCTGAAAATTTGATGGGAAAACAATATCTTTAATGTAGTAAATATATAAAGCAGAAACTAAAAACAGAACTGTTTGATCTTTTTTTTCAAACAGCTTTATAAATGGTGTTTTGTTTTTAAAGAGCATAAATCTTATTATATTCTTTTATGATAAGGTCTTAAAGCTTAAGAACTTTAAATTAAAGTTTCCCATTCGTTAAATAAGAAGTCACTATTCAAATCATTATTGATAAATTTATGAATATTTGAAAGAATGTCATCTTCGTGAGATTTAGGATGGATTTTAATATGCTCAAAGATTGTTTGACTTATACCTTGAGGAGAATTATTTAGGAGCTTTATACCTCGATTGTCTCGAATAATATTAAAACTGTCACCGGCTTGAGTGCAAAATGGTATTAAGTTTGATGACATTGCCTCAATTAAACTATTTGGAAATCCTTCATGAACCGAGGTCATTAAAAAGTATTTAAAATAGTGTAAATAATTAATGGAATTTTCAAGACTCCCAAAAATAAGAATATTGTTTTGCAAGTTATTTTTAACTACTAAATCTTGTAAAAAAGTTTTTTGATATCCTTCACCAAAAATTACATATTTGAATTCAATACCCAAATTTTTTAAATTGTTCATAGCGAGTATGGCTGTTTCATAATTCTTCAAAGCTTCAAGTCTGCCTACAGAAACAATATTTGTTTTTGAATCACCTAAAAAGTTAGAGATTTTGTTTTCGTTTTCAATATCAATTTGGTTATCTAATCTAACTACAGTATTAAAAATTACTTTTTGAGTATTTTTTTTTGAAATTTTTGGACCAATTTTTTGTAAAGCTATTTCAGAATTAAATATAACGCCACTCGAGAAATAAGAAATAAGACTAATCAAAAACGATCTATAATTTAAATTTTTTGTAGATGCTCTCGAACTAAACCTGTCATTCCTTACACATATGTAATGTTTGTTTTTTGTAAATATAGTTGATAAAAAACCAAATATATTTGAATGAAACAACAAAGAAAAGACAACCCCCTCTTCTTGTTTAATTTTCTTTCTAAATAGCAGAATGCCATTAAAAAAATTGAAAATTTTTCTGAAAAATATAAAGCTTTTCTTTTCATTCGTAGCGTACATTTTGTACTCGATTAAATTGACTGAAGAATGAAGAAATTTTTTTAAAACAATACCCTTTTTTAAAACTACAAATGTAACTTCGTACCCTTTTGATGAAAACATATTTGCAAGCCATACTGACTGAGTTTCTGTTCCTCCAATATTCAACGATGTGCAAATAATGTAAATCTTTTTCATGAGTATACCTGTAATCTAATTGTTGGATTTTAGAATACCATATAAAAAGAGCATTCAGATAAATAAGATTTTCTATATATTTCTAAATATTTTATTTGATGAAAAAAAGCTTTTAGAGATTAAGCTAAAAAGATGAGAGTTTCTGACAGAATTGCAGAATTACTAGTCGAATTTGGAATCAAACATGTTTTCATGGTGACTGGAGGTGGCGCTATGCACCTTAATGATGCTTTTGGTAGAAATAAATCCTTAAATATAATAAACATGCATCATGAACAGGCATGTGCCATGGCAGCAGATGGATATGCTCGATTAAATAATCAAATTGGATGTATAAATGTAACTACTGGTCCTGGTGGTATAAACGCAATAAATGGAGTGTTTGGTGCATGGACTGACTCAGTGCCAATGGTTGTAATATCTGGACAAGTAAAGAGAGAAACCCTTAACTTCAAAAATTCTAATTTAAGACAGCTTGGCGATCAAGAAAACAACATAACTAGAATGGTTAAAGATATAACTAAATTTTCATATATTTTAAAAAATACAAAATATGTAGACGATATTATTAAAAAAGCATTACACATCGCAACTACAGGAAGACCTGGACCTGTGTGGATTGATATTCCAATTGATATCCAAGGAGCTGTTTACGAAAGAGAAAAACAAGTTGAATACAAAAGCCTTAAATTAAGTTCAGAAAAGCAAATAAAAAAATCTGATCTGAATAAATTTTTAAAATTAATTAGTAACGCCAAGAGGCCTGCGATTTTAGTTGGTGGGGGCATAAGAGCTTCTAACTCGTATGATGAATTTCTATCATTTATAAATAAGACTGATATACCTGTTTTAACTGCGTGGAATGCACACGATGTTCTACATGATGATCACAAAAATTATGCAGGTAGACCTGGAACAATTGGTAACAGGGCTGGAAATTTTATTGCAGAAAATTGTGACTTATTAATTATTCTTGGTTCAAGACTAAACATCAGACAAATTGGATACAATTTTAAAGAATTTTCAAAAAATTCTTACAAAATTATGGTTGATATTGATCAATTCGAAATGAATAAAAAAACACTTAACATTGATCTAAAGCTTAATTATGATCTTAAAAAGTTTTTGATTGAATTAAATAAACAATACAAAAAGTTGAACAATTATGAACATAAACAATACTTGTCATGGTGTAAAAAACTCAATAATAGATTTCCAGTATTTAATGAAAAACACAAGGAATCTAAAAAAGTAAATCCATATTTTTTTGTAAATGAACTTTTTAAACAATTAAAGGAGAAAGACAAAGTTGTAACTTCTGATGGAACAGCGGTTGTTACAACATTTCAAGGTGCAATTTTAAAAAAAGATCAAAGACTATTTAGTAATTCTGGTTCAGCTTCAATGGGATTTGGTTTACCAGCGGCAATCGGTGCTTGCATCGCTGATAAGAATCGTGAAACTTATTGTATTGAAGGTGATGGAAGCATTCAAATGAACATTCAAGATTTATCAACAATAAAAAAATACAATCTCCCAATAAAAATTTTCTTGCTTTCAAATGATGGTTATCACTCTATAAGACAAACTCAAAATAAATATTTTCCTGACAATATTGTTGGTTGTGGACCAGATAGTGGTTTGGAGTTTCCAGATTTTGAAATACTAGCTAAAGGTTATGGTATCAAATATACAAAAGTATCAAATTCAAAAGATCTACAAAAAACAATTAAAAGTGTGATAAGGAATACTGGGGCGATTATTTGTGAGATTTTAATTGATAAAAATCAAGAATTTGAGCCCAAAGCGTCCTCTAAGTTGTATCCAGATGGAACTATGAAGTCAGCTCCACTATATGACTTATACCCTTTTCTTGATGAGAAATTAATTGAAGAGATTATCAATTTTAAATAGATATATTACTAAAAGTATTATTCGTTTAATATATTCCATCGATCGTTTAACATTTTAATTCTTGCATCATCTTCTTTTTCTATAATTGAATAGTATGACTTTTTATTCTTTAGCCATAAAAGCTCGAAATGAACAGCATTGACAAGTCCGTCTTTAAGTGTTGGTTCATTTATAATCTCTGAGCTAAAAACAATTTTTCTAGTTTCAAATCTGGTTAGATGCACTTCATTAATTTGCTTAAGAACGTCAATAGAATCTGAAGAAACTGCACCACCGACTACTAAATCAAGTTTTTTTTCATGGCAGATCGAGGCAACTTCTAAAACTTTTGAAGTGACCTCTTCTGAATGTATGCCCTCTCGTCCTACTCCTAAACTTTCTGAAAAGTCAACCCTACCAAATACAAGTCCTGAAATATTGTCTTGAGCTAATTTTGCAATCTTTTCTCTATTCTCAAAACCAGTTTTTGTCTCCAAATTAACTAAAAAATCGGTGTGGTTTTGTTCGAATTCACTGTATACAGAGTTTTTAGCAAGTATATATTTTGACAGAGCATAATCTGTTTCGACCATTGGTGCTACTATGTAATCCACTCCAAACTGCTTTGACTCCATTAAATCTCTCTTGGCTTCACATCCTCCTATTTTTACTGTAAGTTTTACATCTGCTTTTTGAGAAATGTCAATTAACCTTAAAAGCTCATCAACCCTTGTTCCCTCTGCTTCAAACTCAGCTTTTACAGAAACATACCCATATTTATCTTTTCCTTTTTTAAGTATTTCGACCATTTGCAATTCAGTTTTGTTCATATTTTCCTCTAAATTTATTTTACTTTAATTTATTTTTCATTTTATCAATTAGGTGATAGCGAAAACTCTTTTAAGGTCTCAATAACATAATCCAACATCTTAGTATTTAGACCTGGGAATACTCCTATCCAAAAAGTTGAGAGGGCTACTGTATCTGAATTTCTCAAAGAACCAACTTCTCTATGCTCAATATTCTGATAAGCTGGTTGCCATAATAGATTTCCTCCAAAAAGAAATCTACTGGCAATTAACTTTTCATCTAAATGTTTAATTACATCGGCTCTCGAAAATGGTGCATCTTCTCTTACTGTTAAAGCAAAGCCAAACCAGCTTGGGTTTGATTTTTCAGTAGCTTTAGGTAAATAATAAAATTCTTCTAATTCTTTAAGTCCTTCATATAGGTAATTCCAGTTAAATCTTCTCTTATCAATAAAAGAGTCCAGTTTTTTTAGTTGTGATACTCCAACTGCAGATTGCATGTCTGTAAGTTTTAAGTTGTAGCCAATGTTTGAATAAATATATTTATGATCATAAGCGTAAGGAAGGTTTCCAAGTTGCCAATCATATCTTCTTCCACAAGTATCGTTTTTCCCTGGAGCGCACCAACAGTCTCTTCCCCAATCTCTAAAAGATTCCAACACTTTAAAATCAGATTGTTTCTGAGTTATAACTGCACCTCCTTCACCCATTGTTATGTGGTGAGCAGGGTAGAAACTAAATGTACCAAACTTTCCAAAAGTTCCAACGTATTTCGAGTTGTACTCTGCACCTAATGCATCACAAGAATCTTCAATTAGCCACAAATCATTATCCTCACAAAATTTTGTAACCTCATCAAGGTTAAATGGGTTGCCTAATGTGTGAGCAATCATAACTGCTTTTGTTTTTTCTGACAATGCCTCTTTCATAGAATCAGTATTAATGTTATAAGTTTCTAATTCACAATCAACAAAAACAGGTACACAACCATTTTGGATAATTGGATTTACTGTTGTAGGAAATCCAGAAGCCACAGTTATTACCTCATCTCCTTTATTTATTTTTTTCTCTTTATATTTGTTACTAGTTAGAGCAGAAAAAGCTAACAAATTAGCAGATGAGCCAGAATTAACTGGAGCAACATGTTTAATTCCAAGGAATTCAGAAAAGTTTTTTTCAAAATCATCCGTAAATCTTCCTTCGGTTAACCAAAAATCTAAACTTGCATCTATAAGATATTTAAGATCTTCAACATCTGTATATTTTCCACTTACAGGAACTGGCGTTTTTCCGGGTATAAATTGTGGAGCTTTTAATTCTTCATTGTAGTGATCTTCTAAAAGCTTGAAAATTTTATCTCTGGCACTCATCAGATAATTCTAGTTAATTTGAGATGCTAAAATTTCTTTTTCTGTTATTGACGGGTTTATATTTTGATTTTTTAAATAAGTAATTAATGTTTTATCATTTGAAAGATATTTATCTGGTTTGTTTTCGTTTTTATAATCATAATTATCATCTACATTAACATCGAAAGTGTCAGCAATAATCTTTGCTAATTGTCTGATTTCTAAATTATCCTGTATAGCATCATATATTTGAACCGTTTCTATTTTTGAGTTGAGAAAATTACTAATAAAGAACTCTATTAAATTTGGAATGTAAATATATGACCGGTAAACTTCTCTCAGACTTTTGATAATTATAGTTTCTCCTTTTATTGCCTTGTTCATAAAGCTTGAAAATGCATAAAAATCATGTTTGTTGTAATAAGGCCCAATACATGCAAATATTCTTGCAACATCTAATGAGAAATTAAATTTTTTTGAGTATTCTATATAAAAATTTTCCTCTAATTGTTTATTTACAGAATATAAGTCTTCACTTTTATACACTGCACCAGTTGAACTCAAAAATACTTGAGATATATGATTTTTTTCTAAAAATACTTTTTTAATTTTTTGAAGTTCATCAATTTGATCTTTGTACTCTGAATTGCCTAAAATATCAATTTTTTCTCTGGTTGGAAATGCTAAGTCTATAAGAACAGTGTTTCCAAGCTCTAAATCAAGAGCGTTACGAATTGGTAATGATTTATAAGTTAGACCATTAATATGTATTTTTTTATGACTTTTGTGCGAAAATAGAAATATATTACATTTTTGCTCTGAAAGATATTTGATAAAATTTTTACCAATCCAACCAGTAGAGCCAAAAACTACAAAATTATAATCTCTTAATTTTTTCATAAAAGTTGCTATCTTAGTATATATGAAGGTTGTGTTGTTAGCTGGTGGGTTAGGAACCAGACTACGAGAAGAAACTGAATTTAAACCTAAACCCATGGTAGAAGTGGGTACCTACCCAGTAATTTGGCATATCATGAAAATTTTTTATGAGTATAACTTGAATGATTTTATTGTATGCCTTGGCTATAAGGGAGATGTCATTAAAGACTACTTTTTAAATTTTCAAACTCAACATAATGACTTTGCAATCAATACGTCCAAACAAAATTCTCTTCAAATTTTTGAATCAGAGAATTTAGCTAACTGGAATGTTCTTCTTGCAGACACTGGAATAGAATCTTTTACTGGTGAAAGAATTAGAAGAATAAAAAAATACATACCTGAAGGCGAGTCATTTATTATGACTTATGGTGATGGACTAAGTGATATAAATATTCAAAAACTTATAGAATTTCATAACTCACATAATGGAATTGCCACTATTTCTACTACAAAACCTTCATCAAGATTTGGAATGGTTGAAATTGGAGAAAATAATAAAATTAATGATTTTAAAGAAAAGCCACTTGCTGACGGAAGTATAAATATGGGATTTATGGTTTTAGATTATGAAATTTTTGACTACATAGAAGAAGGCGATGTGTTTGAGGAGCAACCACTAAAAAAATTAGCAAATTCTGGAAAATTATTTTCTTACTCCCATGAAGGGTATTTTCAACCAATGGATACTTACAGAGAAAATCTTTCTTTAAATAAACTTTGGGATGATGGTGTTGCACCGTGGAAAATCTGGAAATAAGCCTTGTCTATTTATGACAAAAATATTCTGGTTACTGGAGCTACAGGTTTATTAGGAAATCATTTTTCAAATCATCTTTCAAATAACAATTGCCATTTTAAAGCACTCGCACTAGATGATGACTATGTTAATTCTTATAAGAATCTTTATCCTGGGATTGATTTAAATTTAATAGATATATCCGAAATCGAAAAGTTAGACGAATTTATTAGTTCTAATAAATTTGATATAATCTATCATTTTGCTGCACAAACGCAAGTTGGAGATGCAATTGAAAATCCAACCAGAACTTTTAAATCAAACATTGAAGGTACTTGGAACTTACTTGAAATCTGTAGAAAACTAAATATACCCATGGTTATTGCATCATCCGACAAAGCTTATGGAATTTCCGATATCCTACCTTATAAAGAAGATTTTGAACTAAAAGGAGAGTTTCCTTATGAAGTGTCTAAGTCAGTAACAGATTTATTGGCAAATACTTATAGAAAAACTTACAATCAAAACCTTGTTACTTTGCGATGTGGAAACATATATGGTGGTGGAGACTTAAATTGGGAAAGGCTTATTCCTGGAGTAATTAAGTGGTTACTGGAAAACAAGACACCAATATTAAGATCTGATGGAAGCTATAAAAGAGACTGGGTTTATGTTGACGATGTTGTAATGGCTTATATTGAGGTTGGTAAAAAACTTATTGAAAATAAAGTGGCTTCACCTTCATATAACTTTTCTTCTTCGGATAATTATTCCGTTGACCATGTATATAGAAAAATTTGTGAGCTAATAAAAGGGGACTATATTGAACCTGAATTCAAAATTACATCAGAAAAAGAGATTCCGAGTCAATATCTCGATTCTTCTTTAATTGAAACTGACTTAAATGTTGTAGCGAAAGTAAACTTAGATGAAGGATTAGAAAAAACAATTAATTGGTATAAAGATTATTTAGGATTATGAAAAAAATTTCTATAGTAGTTCCAGCATACAACGAAGAGGGGAATGTTAAAGAATTAGCCTCACAGATTGATTTAGTTTTTCAAAAACTAGACAAGTACGATTATGAAATTATTTTTGTAGAAAATGGAAGTACAGACAATACATTTAATGTTTTACATAAATTACAAAAATCCAATAAGAACATTTCTATAGTAAAGCTATCTAGAAATTTTAAAATGGATGGTGGAATTGCTGCTGGAATTGAACAAGTAGATACTGATGCAGCAATAATAATGACAGCGAATCTTCAGGATGATCCTAATATTATTCCAGAATTTATAGAGCTTTGGGAAAAAGGATATAACCATGTTTATGGAATCGTCAAATCAAGGCCTGGAAAATCTCCATTAAGAAGATTGAATTCAAGATTTTTCTATTTTCTAATCAATAAAATGACAAATGGTCAAATACCAAAAGGTGTTAGTGACTATAGACTTGTTGATAAAAAAGTCTTAGATGCTGTTAAAGAACTTGGTGAGTTCAATAGATTTTATCGTGGATTTTTCTCATGGGTTGGTTTCAATTCGATAGGTCTAGAGTTTGAAAGAAACCTGAGATTTAGTGGAAAGTCCCATGCTGCTACTATTCCAGTACTTGGATTTGCATTAAAAGGAATTTTTGCGTTTTCATTAACTCCTCTTAGAATAAGTACCTTTTTTGCTTTATTTTTATCTGCATCTTCGATAATTATTCTTGGAGTTCAAATCTTTAGATGGCTAAGATTTGGAGTACCGTTTGATGGATTTGGAACTGTAGTTGGTATTTTGCTGTTGCTAATTGGTTTCTTATTTACCGCAGTTGCCATTATGAGTGAGTATATTGGATTAATTTACAATGAATCTAAGGGCAGGCCTCATTTTATAGTAGATGAAATATATTAACTCTTTTTTTATTGTTTTATTTATTCTGATCCCCTCCCCAACAGAATATATTTTTAATTCTTTTCCTTTGAATTATATAAGTCTCTTAATGCTGGGAATCATTGTTTTAAATTTCAAAAAATTATTAAAAAATGGTTTTATTGTTCCACTAACATTTTGTCTTTTAAAATTAATTCTATTTTTAGTTTTTAGTTCAAATAGCTATGTATGTTTTGATGATAACAATATTGAGGCTGCTCAAAGTTCAAAGTTTAAGGTAAGTGAATCTAATTGCAAAGCTTCATTTAACGAACCAAACAATACTCTAGACTTATATAGTGAGAAAATTGTTCAAATTAATAATTTTCAAATATCAAAGGACAATCAAAGTATACAAAATACAACCTGGAACTTAGGTTTTGTCAATGATAAAAAATATAATTACTTTAGAGATTATGAACAGTCACAACTTTGGTTTCCTATTGAGGCAAAATACTACATTGAAAATTCAAAACTAAATTATTCAAAAATTAACATAAAGTATTCAGGTGAGTTAATTATCTATCAAAATGGCTTTGAAATATTTAATAATAAATCATACGACTTTGTATCAGAAGAATTCGTTATAGTTAAAAGTCTTGAAGATATAATCATTGATTACAAATTTAAGAGCTTCGCTACAAGCTCAAGCATACCAGGATACAAATATGCAACTTTAGTTATTACAGATGAGTCGAACAACTTACTTCGTTTTATTAATAATTACGAAATATTAGTTTTTGTTGAGTTAATTTTATTTTTACTTTTCATATACATTTGTTTATTTAAAGATTTAAGTAAAACTTTCAACAACCTTACTTATTTTTTAATAATTTCATTGATGATTATACACCTTACAAAAGCATCTCTTAGTACTGCTGTAATTATGCTGTTAGTAGTTATTTACATATTTATTCCAAGGTCGTATTTGATTAAAATTAATGACTTTCTCTTTTCATTTATTATCGCTAGCCTTTCAGTTTTTAAATTTTTCCCACTTTCAAACACGATTTACCAACGAGGTGGTACAGATGGCCTAAGGTATGAATCACATGCAAGGGATATTTTTGTTACTAGCAGCCTGCAAGGAGGAGAAGATTTATTCACGTCTCAACCTGGAGCCAGATATTTATTATATATTCTTAAAAATATATTTGGTGAAAATGATGTCTTACAAAAGATATTCATTTTGTCTATTTTATATTTTTGTATATTAGTTACAAAAAAGGATGTTGCTGGTTTAGAAATAAATATTATCACTTTTCTTGGGCTTTCATATCTTACTAGTAGCCCCACTGTTTTGGTGGTTTTAGAATCTTTAAGTGAAACTTTTGCGTGGCCATTTATAGCTTTTTTATTTGTAATTTATTCTCAAGGCAAAAACCGTAGCAAAACTATTTTCTTTTTTTCAGGCTTGGTAGTTTTAATTCGATTAAATTACTTTCCAGCAATTCTTTTTTTTCTAATCCTATTCCACCAAAAACATTTTTTAAAAATTAAAGATGCATACATATTCTTGTCAATTTTACTTTTGCCGTTAGTTCATAATTTTTATTTTGGCAAGACTTTACAGTTTTGGGTTAGGAGCATCGATACAAAAGCGAACATTAGATTTGAACTAAGTAGTTTTTTCTATTCATTGATTAATAATTTACAAATAATTATTGGTGATTTCTCAAATGATGTCATTAGGAGTTATGTAAGTTTAAGATTTTTATTTTTACAATATTTAATTGTCATTGCATTTCTTGTTACTTTATTTTTAACTTTTAAGAAAATCGATAGTGAATTTTTATTATTAATAATTATCCCAATCTTATTTCTTGCACCTCATTTAGTTTTTGATGGACTTACGGAGTACCCAAAACATTTAGTAGCAGGATATATAAGTATTATTTTTGTTACTTTAATACTTAATAAGGAAACGAATTTTCTACTTTCAAAGCTAAAATTAAATAGTGCAAGATATTAAAAATTTTCTTTATAATTCATTCCAAAATATTTTTGATGAATTACAAATAGACCAACAACCTGAGTT
>Ga0181580_10001512_pt1 | contig 18563 bp, 16 predicted proteins | sample 071ome_23_FD_132413 | JGI IMG/M metagenome (GOLD analysis project Ga0181580, IMG submission 132413) | Coastal salt marsh microbial communities from the Groves Creek Marsh, Skidaway Island, Georgia - 071403BT metaG (megahit assembly) | ecosystem: Environmental > Aquatic > Marine > Intertidal... | reverse complement strand
TTTTTCTATGATTACTTCGTACAAAATTCTTGAATCTGCACCATATTCACTTCCTGAAAATATATAAATGTGATCAATCACCCAATACTCTTCAAAAAAGATTACAAAAAATATAGATGCGATAGATAAAATGTTTAACAATCTAGAATCTAAATCATCTTTTATTTTGTAAATAGTAATTAAAATTGTTGGAATTGCTAAATAAGAAAAAATTCTTGATGAGTCAGCAGCTAAAAATGAACCAAGAATTGCAATAACCAAAGGAATAAAAATTTTACTCATATTTTTAAAAAAGTTTTTGTACAAAAAGAAAATAATTACCGGTAAAAAACCATAAAAGCCACTGAAAATAATGTATTTTAATACCTCTGGATTGTTTTCAAATAAAGTTGGTATGACCGTAGGTCTTAATAGATAATGCACGCGTGTTTCTCCATTAAATTGAATTAATGATTTATACAACATATTTATTAGAAAACCAAATAAATATGAGGTCGATAAAAAAATTAATTTTTTAGATTTTTTATCATTCCAAATTATAAATATTGTAAAATTTATAAAAATCGAAATAGCGAAATGATTAAACGTTAGGAAAATATTTATTAAAAAATTTCGAATATCTAATTTTTTATTTTTAATCACATCTATTGAATTATATAAAATTAACCATACAATCAATGCATCAACTAATCCAACTACCCATGATACTGAAATTAACCAACCACTAAAAATAAAAAAAATGCTTAAGTTTTCTAATTCAGAAATTTTTATTGATATTAAAAGTAGGAAAAAAAGTGTTGTAATATAAATAAATATTATATAAGTTTCATAATTTCTAATCTGGAATATTTTTTGTAAAATATGAAAAAGTGGAGAATCAGACCAGTAGTAGTTTCTCAATTCACTCCATTCATTATTAATTAAACTCATCCCAAGATTAAAGTGACCACTAATACCTTTTATATATGAAATCCCATATTTAAACTGAAAGAAAAAAATAATTAACAGAAAATTTTGAATAGTTCTTTTAAAATTTTTAATGACAACTTTTTCTTTGATTTTATTCCGTATGGATTGAAATGTATTCACTTTATAAATCTAGTAGAATTTTTTTGTGCAGTTGAATAAAAAATACACTTTTTTTTTACTTCTTTTGTTTATGTTTAGTTTTATAGCTATTGATAATTTTTCCCACAGTTATAACCTTGAGCAAATTAGTAATAACCCAAATTGTAATTATTTTGCCTTCGGAGTTGATTTAAAGGAAAATACATTTCAATATGACTCGCAATTTTCTACAATTTGGAAAATAAAATCAGAAAGTTCATATAAAGAAATCACAATAAATCCATTATATTTAAATTCCTTTAAAGAGGGGTTCGAGTGCCTTGGTAAAATTACAAATTTCAACAAAAAAGAAAATGCAATATTTATAGGAGTAAATGAACCACAAGTAGAAATTTATAAATTTTTAAGCTATCTAATTAACTTTTTATTAATATTCACTTTTAATCAGATTAGATTTCTTTACTTAATACCTCTCAATTTAGTGAGTGCTCATCTCATAAACACATTTTTTGGATTCAATTATTTGTTCAACACCAACTATAAATTTTATTCTCCATATCTAGACTTGTTAGATGCAGTATTAATTTCTTTTGCTTTAATTGGTTTTGTAAATAAAAAAAATGAAAATAATCTCGAGATTAAAGTAAACAAAAATATCATCGCCTGTTACTTTATTGTTTTTATTTCAAGATTGATTTATATTTTAGAAAGTGAATTTCAACTTAATAATCTAGTTGAAGAATGGTTTGTAAATTATAATTATGGCTTTACTAGAAGAGGCCTAATTGGAACATTCCTATATAGCGTGCTCGAATTGTTTAAAATTGACTTAAAAATTCTTTTAGTACTTGTAATTATATCTTTAAACTTTTTCATGTTTTATTTAATTTTTAAAATTTTAAAAAATAAAAATTTGAGTTTTGCAGAATTAATTATTTTATTTAGCCCAGCTTTTATTAATTACAGTTTATTTTGGAAAAGTACAATTACAATTCCAAAAGAAATACTTGGATTGATTTTATTTTTATTTTTTTTAACTTATCAAAACAAACTGGATGAATTAAATTATTTCATTAGTTTTACTGTTCTTTTAAATATTGCAATTTACTCACACGAAGTTAACTTATGGTTTGCTTATGGAATAATCTTGATTATTTTAATAGGTGGTAATTTTAAAAAGTTTTATAAAGTTCTTTTAATTACTTTAATTTCAATATTAATTTTTTCATTTTTGATTATTCAAAACTACGATAACTTTAGTTATGTAGCTAACCAATTATGCTCTAGGACATATGAAAATATACTTCCAGATGCTGAATGTTATAAATCAAAAATTCTATCTTTAAATATTAACGATAATCTCTATTTGACATCTTCATTAATTACCTTGAACCAAAAGTATTATTTATTATCTTATCTCTTTTATTTTTTGCTAGCTTCTTCTCCATTTTTTTTATACAGATTTAACAGAAACACTATCAAATTTTTATCATTTTTAATTATCGGATTTATTCCGCTTTTTGTTTTTACAGTGGATTGGGGAAGGTGGTTAAATATATTTTTTTCAATGACTTATTTATATATTTTAATGTATAACTCTCCTAAAAAAATAAATCTTTTCAAATTAGGTGTAAATTATTATTTTCAAATTTTTATGTTAATTAGTTTTAGTTCAATGTGGAGTATATTACAGTGCTGTGCAACTGAGTACACTTATAATTATTTAATTGGTTTAAACATGTATGATTATTCAATTATTTTCAGTACCTTTTTAATAGCTATGAAAATCTTAAATCAAAAAACAAAGTCTTCTTAGATAATCTAAAAGTTGTAAATTCTTCTTCTGTGAAACATTACACCATATATAAAGTTGGTCTGTGGGTGTAAAAACTTTATTATTTTTGAACTAAAAAAATACTTATATAGTAACAATGTTAGAACTGCCTGATCTTGTCGGTGATTAAGCCTGCTAGATCCAAGAGGAGAAATGCAATCTTTTATCTTTGAAAATTCGCACCATTTACTAGATATTTTTCTAGCAGTAACATTATTGTAATCAAACCCAATTAATCCACTTGCATAATTATTACTTTTCAAATATTTGTTTTGAATGCCAATGTATTCAATAGTTTTAGGATGGGTCCAATCTACAATCCTATTACTGCTTACAGGAACGACTAAGCCAAGTGCGGTTAATGATATTTTTAAAAATACTATTTTGTAGGTTATTACATTCCCTGCATCTAGCCAAACTACTTTATTTTTATATTGGTTAATAAGCTCATCAACAATAACCGGCTTCCATGCATAATTTCCTAATTTGTTGTCAATATATTCGCTAAAAAATTTTGGATTATCTTGAAAATTAAATTTTCTGATTTCGACATCATTAAAATCTCTAGATAGATACTCTATCTGTTCTTTTTCAAGACCAAGATCGTAAACAATAATTTTATCGCTTAGATGTCTTTTGAAGCTTTTTAACAAAGTATTTAATTGAGAAAAGTAATTTTTCTCAGCTGCTGTAACAAATAAAATATTTTTATCGTATAGTTTTCCGTATTTAAAAAAATTATTCATTACAAAAAATAAGATCAACAAAAAGTCAATAGAAAATCTAAAAATTCTTTTTGAAAAAACGAATAATATTTTTAGCCATGTTTTTAATTTAATCATAATATTTTGAGTCACTTACTACTTGTTTTCAACAATATTAATGAATTAAACAAATACAATATTAAAATCCAACCATCTCTGAATCGTGAAATATTAGTTGTACCATACTTTCTTTTTCTGTAATGAACAGGATACTCTAGAATTTTTGCACCTGAATAAGCACTCGAAAAAATTAAATCAAAATCACAAAATGGATCAGAAATTTTCATTTTTTTTTGCCAGTTGTATAAATTATCCAAATTTGATTTTTTAAATAATTTAGTTCCACACAAAGTGTCTGATAAATTAACTCCTGTTAATTTTGAAATAATATATTGAAATACTCTATTACCTAATTTATTCAAATATCGCATCGCACTATCTTCCATTGGGTACATAAGCCTTGTGCCATTTACAAAATCACAATTTGTATTTTCTAATATATCAAAAAAATTACTTAACTCTTCTGGATCAACGCTGATATCTGAATCTAATATTGCAATAGCTTCATTTGAAGACAACTCTATGGCTTCCCATACTGCGTTTGCCTTACCATTTTTTGTTTGTTCAAAAACTTTAATATTTTTTTCAGACAATTTAGCTTTAATTTCATGAGCTTTATCTAAAGTATTATCTTTTGATGGACCGCACACGATTATAATTTCAAAAGGTTCTCTAAATGATGGGATACGCTCAACCAATTCCTCAAGATTACCTTCTTCATTTTTTGCTGGAACAATAATAGTTTTAGAAAAATTCTTTTTTTCTTCTGTGTTTTGCTGATATAAAAAGTAAGTTTTTATACCTAGATTAAAAAATGAAAATAATAATTCTAAAAATTGATTAAGTATATTTCCAAATCCAAACAGCTTAAAGGGGAAAATTTGCCTGTTGTAACTATTAATTTTTTCAAAATTCAATGAATTAAAAACATTAGATATTTTACTTGGATGTATAAAAGCATTTATATTCGAATTTCTTTTGAGTCCAAAGGTTTCGAAGATTTTAAATATAAAATTCCATTTTGGATTTATAGATGTTAGTAAAACTTTCCCTTCATTGCTTAAAGCTCTCTTAAAAAATTTTACAAATTGATATATATCAGTAGATACCTCAAAAATATCAGATACAACAATTAAATTATATTTTTTCTCACCCAGATCTAATAATTCAAAATCTAAAGATTCTTCCTGGTTAACTTTATATGTGTCTATATTGAAATCTAATTTAAGCTCTTCACTTAATGTAGACGAAATGTGGAGAGTTGGACTTTCAGGTGACAGATATTTACTTATTTCATTTGAGTGATTTTTATAAAACTGTTTTCTAGATAGCTTTATCATTTTGCAGGTAACCTCATTGATGGTTCAATTATACAGTGTTACTTAGTGTTTATAATTAAAATTTCTCTATCAATCCAAATTATTTATTTACAATTTCATTAAGTGTGGCATAAAAATTTTGTAAATTATATTTTTCCTGTACATTAATAGATGAATTTTTGGAAATCTTTTCTAAACTTTCTAAATTATCTAACTGCTCTGTAATCTTTTTTATCCAATCATTCTTTTCAAAACTTTTTATAAAAATTATGTTTTCATTTTGCTTAAATGCCTTCTTTTCCCAAAAACCTATTGTATCCGTTATCATTACAGGAACTCCCATAGACATTGACTGTAAAGCTACACTTTGTCCAGAAGGTTGACTGCTTTGCTTTAAAGGAATTATAGATAATTTTGCGCTCTCATAAATTTTTTTAATATCATAATCAGAAAAAATAGAGCTTCCCCAAACACCTTTATATATAGTGACATTTGGCAAGCTTATTTGATCAAAGATTGGATTAGAAGAAACAATTATAAAATTAATATCAGTTAATGACTTGGTGATTGAAATTAATAGATCAAAATCTCTATTGCTATCATTTCCAATAAAAATTACTGAATTTGAAATTCTTTCTTTATAACTAACTTGAGGTGACCAAAACTCTGTATCAATACAAAATGGTACGAATTTTAATTTTTTTATACTTTTTTTTGAATGCATTTTTGAAGCAATATCAAATTCTCTTTCTCCAAGAAATAAAACATCATCCATGAAAAAAACTAATATTTTTATCAAAAGACTGTGCAAAAATTTAAGATTTCTATATCGTAATTTTTTACTGTACAAACCCATTACAAATAATGAAACCTTTAAATTTTTATTAAAAATTTTTGAAAAAATGATTAAAAATATTGAAGAAAAACCCACCCCTTCATTAATGAGAAATACATAATCTGACCTATATATAGTTTTAAAATTTTTGAGGTTTGTTAGTTTTGATGTATAGAAGGGCAAGCTTGCATACCTACTAATTAAGCGGTCAAAAATTTTTAATATTCTATTACTTCCATCATTAAATTCGATAATTTTAAGATTGTTTTCTTTTTCAAAATAATCAGCGCCATAATAAAATTCTCTAGCCTCTAACTTTTTTGTAAGTAAATTGGTTTTACGATTTTGGCTAAATATATAAGTGATATTTTTCATATATTGTTTTATATTAGTAATGTAATTTAATCTGTTAAAAGAAAAAATATTTATAACTTGTTGTTTAAAACCTATTTAAACTGATATAAGTGAACATCTTAAATACAACTTATAATATAAATAAAGTTCGTAGCAATTCGTTTATAGCCCATACTCACCAAGGTCTGGGTGACCATATAGTTTGCAATGGTCTAATAAATCACTTTTCAGAAAAATTTGAACAAATTTATCTACCTGTAAAATCTAGGGACATAAACAATATTACCCATCTGTATAGAGGGGCATCCAATATTGAAATTTTTAAAATTGAAAATGACACAGAAGAGGAAGATGTTCAAGAATTTTCTAAAACGAATAAATTAAAGATTTTAAAAGTTGGATTTAAAAAACGTCTTCCTCCTTTCAATAAATCTTTCTATAGTCAATTTAATTTACCTTATTCAATTTCATTTGAAAAATTTGATCTCCAAAGAGATGAAAATAAAGAGACTGAATTATTTAATTATTTAAAAGATTATTACAATATCAAAAAAGAATTTCAGCTAGTGCATAATCAAAGCTCTTTCGGAAAAGTAGAACTGAGAACCAATAAAAATCTACCTTCAATATACATTGATAAGGATACCGACATTTTTAAAAACATATTTTATTATTTAAAGGTAATTGAATTAGCAAGTGAAATTCATTGTTTAGATAGTAGTTTTTTACATCTGGTAGAAAGAGTTCAAACTAAAGCTAATTTATATTTTCATAATATTAAAAAAGAGGGTCAAAAAGGTGCTCAAGTATATTTAACAAAAAATTGGAAAGAAATTAAATATTTAAATTAAGTAGATACATATCATTGATTTATATGTTAAGGCAGGTTTTAAATGAAAATTAATGTACCAATTTCTCTTGGTGAACTTTTAGATAAAATTTCAATACTCGAAATTAAAAATGAAAAGATAAAAGATGAAAATAAATTAAACAATATAACTAAAGAATTAATAAGCCTAAAAAAGACTTTAGAGTTACTAGATCTTAACAACAAAGAATTAAAACCTTTATATGACAAACTAAAAGAGATTAATTTAAAACTTTGGAATGTTGAAGATGATATTAGAATCCTAGAAAAAGAAGGAAAATTCGAAGAGAAATTTATTCAACTTGCTAGAAATGTTTACATCACAAATGACAAGCGGTTTGAGATTAAAAATCAAATAAATATTTCTTTCAATTCTGATTTTGTTGAGGAAAAATCTTATGAAGAATACTTATAAGGCTTAGTTGAAAGTAGCTGTTTTTTTTACCTGGGATTATTCTCTAAATACATGGAAAGAATCTAATACATTAGAAAGAGAGTTAAAATTTTTCAAATCCTTAGAAAAAAATAAAAATATTTCTTTTTCATTTTTTACATATGGAAATAAAAACGATATCGAACTTGGCAATAAATACGGTTCATTTAATGTATATCCTATTTCCAAACCTTTTTTTAATCTAAATAATAAATTTTTAAGATTACTTATTTCCTTTTTCATACCTATTTTCTTTAAAAAAGAAATTAAGGAATCGAATATTATATTTCAAAATCAGCTTTTAGGATGCTGGATCCCCATAATTTCCAAATTTATTTACAAAAAACCTCTAATAATTAGAACTGGCTATGATATGTTAGATTTTGCAATTAAAGATCGTAAGCCTAAAACAACAGTTCTTTTATATAAACTTTTAACATTGCTTGCATTAAGATATGCTGATTATTTTACCGTTACTAGTAATACTGACTTTAAAAGGTTTACAACAAATTATCCTAAATACAAAAACAAGATTTTATACAGACCTAATTGGGTCAGCATTACTAAAAGCTCCTCAATAAAAAAACATGAAAACAGACTCATATCTGTAGGAAGATTGGTTGAACAAAAGAATTATGAATATTTGATCTCCGAATTTAAAAATACGTATGGTGAAATTCAAATAGATATTATTGGAGACGGAGCCAATAAAGAAGAGCTGCTAAGGCAAGCTAAAAAGCTGAATGTAAATATGAACTTTTTAGGAAAAATTCAAAATGAAAGATTATTGAATGTTTTAAAAGAATACAAATTTTTTGTATCTTGTTCAACCTATGAAGGGAACCCAAAAACGATATTAGAAGCCATGGAAGCTGGCTGTATTACTTTTGTTTCAGATATTCCTAACCATAAGGAATTAATTATTGATGAAATTGACGGACTTATATTCGAACTAAAAGAAAATAAACTAAAAGAAAAATTCGACAAAATTAAAAACGACATAAAACTATCTGAAAAAATAAGTACTAATGGTTCTTGTAAGATTAAAAAAAACTACTCCTTAGAAAAATCAGTTGAACTGTTTTTTAATGATTTTGTAGATCTATCTAGAAGAAATTTTTGAAATATAATTTTCTAGAACAAATAATCGCCAAATTCTTTGCCCATTAATTCGAGACTTGTTTAATTGAAGCAAAGAAATTGCATTTTGATTAAGATTTTTAATAATTTCACCATTTGAAATTACTTCTATTATAAAATTTATGTTGCTATATACCCATTTTTCAACGTCAAATACAAACCCTTGTTTTTTACGTTGTAAAAAAACTTTTTCAAAGTCTTGATTCAAATAATTTTTTAATATCATTTTTGAATTACTTGCATCAATATATGAATTTTTTGTTGACATAATATATTCAATTAGTTTATGGTCAACAAATGGGGATCTGATTTCTAGAGAGTTTGCCATTGAAGTTCTGTCAATTTTAAACATCATCATTTCGGGTAGAAAAAATCTGTAATCTGAGATTAAAAGGTTTTTAAAGTAATTGTTATCTGAATAACTTAAACCATCTGCATAATTATATTCTGAAGACTTCACGCCAAGAAGTTTCAAAAGTTTATGATCTTCTAAAAATGATCTATATTTTTTTTCTAAATCAGTAGAATTTAATAAAAATTTATTTCCTGAACCAAGAAATGAAGGGTAAAAAGTAATTAGTTTTGAAAATACATCACCAAAAAAACTACCTTTATTTAAACTTAACATAGTTCTTTTATACCCACCTAAAAGCTCATCTCCCCCATCTCCTGATATTGCAACTTTGAAATATTTTGAAATTTCTTTACTAATTATATAAGAAGGTACTACTGAAGGATCACTGTAAGGCTCATCTAAACAGTCAAGAGCTTCAAGAATTTGTTGTTTAGTAATATCAGAAGAAATAGAAACTGCTCTGTGGTTTGTTTGATATTTATTCACAACTTCTTTGATGTAGTTACTTTCGTCATATTTAGAATGTGTTAAGTATATAGAAAATGAATTAACTTCCTTATGGCTGTCAACCATATTTTTAATTATTGAAGTGGAGTCAATACCTCCTGATAATAAGTTCGAAACGGGAACATCTGCGCTTGCTCTAATATTTATAGACTCTGAAAAAATATCAAAAAAATATTCATTGTCGAAATCATCGTCACTTAGATAGTCTTTAATGTCCCAATATTTTAATTTTTTCATTTCAAACTTATCTTTTTTTAAGTCAAACGCTAACACTTGGGCTGGTTCAACTTTATATAAGTTTTTAAATAACGTATTTGGCGAAATAATTTTTCCATAATTTAAATAGTTGTAAGCCTGATTCACATCAAGAGAATAGTTTTTTTCTAGCGGTAGTAAAGACAAGAGACTGGAGCCAAAATTTATTCGTTGATCATTATAAGTAAAGTAAAGTGGTTTTTGACCTAACCGATCTCTAATCAAATATAGCTTATCATTCTTTTCGTCTAAAAATACAATTGCAAATTGTCCCCGAATTTTTTTTATGAAATCTAATCCATAATATGAAATCCCAATAAGAAGAGTTTCTGAATCTGAATGAGAGGTTTGAAACTTTATGCCTTTGTTTTTGAGATCAGTACGTAACTCTTTGTGGTTATAAATTTCTCCATTGAATAATAATGTAGTTTTGAAATCAGCTGAATACATTGGTTGATTAGCAATTTCAGCAAGATCCAAAATAGCCAACCTGTTGAAACATAAACTAACGAATTTATTTTTATGTTTTTTTTGAGTAAAGTTTGTTGAATCAGGACCTCTGCATTCGATGATTTTATTTGCTAATTCGACTTCTTTATTATCTATTTCATGAAATGAAATTGATCCTGTGAATCCACACATTATCTAATTATATTCATTGGATTGAGTATTATATTAATTAAATAAACAATATGAATAATAAAATAAATTTCCTATACTGCTTTGACCAAAATTATAATTTACAAGCATTTACTTCTATGATTTCATTATTAGATCTTGTTGAAGAAAAGATAAATATACACGTAATTCATACTGATTTACTTTTCCTTGAGAGTGTGCCAGAGATTATTCTAGAACATAGAAACTTAAATTCGATTAAGTCTTATGAATTTATTGATTACGGTTTTGATTTCCCAAATATAAATAATGTACACATAAGTGTTGCAACATATTTTCGACTTTTTATAAAAAATTATTTAAATAATCAAATAAAGAATATAGTTTTTTTAGACCCAGATGTTGTTTGTATTAAAGATCCATTAAGTGAAATTCAAAAAATAATAGATAAACTTAATAGTTCAGATTTGACTATAGCTGCTAAAACTGAACATCGAATGGGTGAAAAAAGAATTGGAGTAGATAGTAATTACTTCAACGCTGGAGTGATGATAATTGATTTTCAAAAATGGATTGTTAATGACCTACATACAAAATTATTATCTCAACTAGATAAAATTAATGAAAATATTCTTCAATGGGATCAAGATGTTTTAAATTCATTTTTTAATGGAGAATATTTAGAGTTAGATGAAAAATTTAACTTTAAAGCTGCTAGTAAATCTAATGATAAAAATAGTTTACTTTTTGTTCACTTTATTGGAAGTCATAAACCATGGCTTACAAGTGGGGCTTTTGAACAAGATGCTAATTATTATCATAGAAATTACAGAAAATTTTCACAAAATAAGTTCCATATAACACATAAATGGAAAAAGCAATCAGTAATTGATTTATTTATAGCAATACTAACTTTGAAAATTTTTAAACTTAAAAAACCCTTTAGATATATATTTGAATTTATAAATTCAATTTTCTTATAATACTTTATATGAATTCTATAGATTCAGATAAAAAAATTCTTGTTCTAGGAAGCAAAGGCATGGTTGGGTCTTCTGTATCAAGAATCCTCTCTCAGGGTAAGGATTTCAAAGTAATTGAATCAAATAGGGATGACACAAATCTATTTTCTTTAAGTGAAACAAAAAATTTATTTAATAAGGTAAACCCTGACATTGTTATTAATGCTGCAGCAAAAGTAGGTGGTATATTGGCTAACGACACCAATAGAACAGAATTTATTATAAGTAATTTAAAAATCAACATGAATGTTATAGAAAGCCTTGTTAGCTTTAAACAAACTAAATTAATTAATTTGGGTAGTAGCTGTATATATCCTTTGGAAGCAAAAGTGCCAATTAGTGAGTCTTCTTTAATGACTGGACCTTTAGAACCAACTAACTCTCCTTACGCTATGGCAAAATTAGCATCTATAGAGATGGGAGATGCAATATCAAAAGAATATGGAAATAAAATATTGAATCTAATGCCTACAAACCTATATGGACCAAATGATAATTTTTCTGATGATGAAAGTCATGTAATACCTGGATTAATACATCGGATGCATCGAGCTAAAGTAAGCAATGAAAATATATTTTCAGTCTGGGGGACTGGAAAGCCGCTTAGAGAATTTTTGTTTGTAGATGACTTAGCATATGCAATATTGTTTTTGATTGAAAATAATGTAGATGAGGGATTGTACAACATTGGAAGTAATGAAGAAGTTTCAATTAAAAAGTTAGTAAATGTAATACGAGATATTGTGGGTTACAAAGGTAAGTTAATCTTTGATGAATCAAAACCTGATGGTAATCCAAGGAAGCTCTTAGATTCTTCAAAGTTAAATCAATTAGGCTGGTATCCAAAAACTAAATTAAGCGAAGGGTTAAAAGTTTCCTACGATTGGTACCTTAAATATATTGCCTAAGTTGGATTTTCCCATGTTGGTTTAAGTAATCCTTTATCAATAAGTACTTTTTCTCTTTCAGCTAGCTCTAAATCACTATCCAACATTTTTTTTACTAAATCGTTAAAACTGGTTTCTATTTTCCAATTTAATTCTTTCTTTGCTTTTGATGCATCTCCAAGTAGATGGTGTACTTCATTAGGTCTAGAATATTTTTCTGAAGTTACTACATAATCTTCCCAATTCATGTCTAATTGAGAAAAGGCTAAATCTGCAAACTCTTTTACGGTGTGTGTTTCACCAGTAGCTAATACCCAATCTTCTGGTTTGTTGTGCTGCATCATCAAATACATCCCTTTTGTATAATCTCCAGCAAAACCCCAGTCTCTTGATGCATCTAAATTTCCCAAAGTTAATTTAGATTGCAAGTTGTGATAAATTCTACCTACAGCCCTAGTTATTTTTCTAGTAACAAAAGTCTCACCTCTGTATGGTGATTCATGGTTGAACAAAATTCCATTTACTGCAAATATGTTGTAAGACTCTCTATAAACTTTTGTAATATTATGTGCAAAAACTTTTCCAGCAGCATAAGGGCTTTTTGGATCAAACAAAGAACTCTCATTTAGTAAATTTTTTTCGGCACCACCATACATTTCTGAGGATGATGCTTGATAAAATTTTATGTCTTTTTTTGAATTTCTTATTGATTCAAGAATTGTAATTGGGCCCTGGGTCGAAGTGTTTGTAGAATACATTGGGTTTTTAAAGGAAACTGCTACATGTGATTGTGCTGCAAGGTTGTAAATTTCATCTGGGGCAATATTATTAATTAAATTTGTTAATGAAGAAGAATCTAGAAGATCAGAATAATAAAGTTTAAACTGACTATTTTTACTAAATTCAGCTATCAATGGATCAATTCTAGATGTATTGATATTGGAAGACCTTCTTATTAGGCCATGTACCTCGTAATCTTTTTCTAACAATAGCTTAGAAAGATAATATCCGTCTTGCCCTGTAACTCCTGTAATTAATGCTTTCATCGAGCCTCCCAATCAAATTTTATACCAGCATAAAAACTACTTAGGAAAAAATAAAACAGTATACCAAAATAAGGATTTTCCATAGAACCATCAAACATTGAAATAATTAATAGTGGTAAAACAAATGTAATGATATCAATTTTGTAAAATTGTTTGCTAATTTTATTATTAAATATAAACCAAAAAAATAAAATTGTAGTAGTCAAGAAAAATATTCCCCCTTTTACAAAAAGATTTATAAAAAAGTTGTGAGCATTTTCATTAAGACCGTCTAATCCAGAATAAACTTTTTGAATATAAACAGGGTGTTGTTCAGAAAATCCATATCCAAAAAATAACTCGAAGGAGTTTTCTGAGCTTTCAAAAATATCTTGCCAAAGCTGTAACCTCCAATTTAGATTGCCATCAGCTGAATATATCCTATTTTCAAATACATAAAAAATTGGGAGTTCCTCATCATAAGTATTAGCAACAACATATTTATGTTTAAATACCTGAGCAACTGCCGCAGGTGTTTCTTCTACCTCCACTGGGTTCCCTAAAATATAATGAGAAGATAGAGAAAAAAGAAATGCAGATAATAAAAAAACTACAATAGAATTTTTTCTATTATTGATAAAGTATTTTCTGTTTTTGTAAATTTCAAACACAACATATAAAAAAACTGCAAAGCCTCCTGATCTACTCTTGAAAAACATTAAAGGCAAATAAATTGATGAGAAAATAACAAAAATATACAAATAAATGCTATTTTTATTAAATTTATTTGCAAAAAAAGTAATAATTATAAAAAAGATTGCAATTTCTGATCCTTTAGGAAACTGAGTTTTATCAGAATACTGATTAAAAAATTCTGTTAAAAAACTTGGATAATACAATACATTAAAAATAAACTGTATAGCAAGGCCTACATACCCAATAACAATATGAAGTTTCTTAAATTTAAAATTTTTAAAAATAAAAAATCCAAAAAAGAAATATGCTACATACCAAATATTCATGCCTGATCTAAATGTGTAAAGGCTTATTGAATCAATTCCTTCGATGAAATTTCTTAATATAAAAAATATGATAATTAAAAAATAAGTGTTCAAAATTGCTGGACCAAAATTTTTCTTAAGGTTATTAAAATTTGAAATAATAAACATTAATAAAATTAATGAAAACCCTGCTAAAAGTTCACCAATTCTAAAACCAAATATATAAATTCCTAAAAAAGATCTACCATTTACAAGCATCAAAAAAATTAGTAAGAATAAAATGTTTATTAACCTGCTCAAAGTTTTGTCAGTTAACATTTTTCAATATCTTTTTTGAATATCCTAAAAATTTTTTTCCCTTTATAAATTGGCTGTGTAAAAAAAGTTTTAATTTATTAATAACCAAATTAATAATAACTACTATTTTGGACGTTTTATTACGATTCTTATGTATATTTTTTTTGTTTTGTATAGCTTCTATAAATATTTTTTCATACATTTCTGCTGCTTTAATAAATGTATATGGATAGCTATCTAAATTTTTGAACAATAAATCATACTTTTTTTTGATTTTTTCTAAACTATATACAAAATTTTCAATATTAAACATTACCCCATAATCTTTACAATATTCCGGCAATGCCCCACTGTCTATATATAAAATAGGAAGGCCACACATTGCACCTTCCATGTGATGATTGCCAGATGGTTCATTAATTGATGCTGTCATGTATATATGGTGTTTTTTTAATTCATTGGCTAAGTCTGATCCTGAAAGGGCATTTATAATTTTAGAATTTGGAAAACTTAAATTTTTAGGAACATTACCGATTATTGTAAAGTCCAAATATTCATTTAACCCTTTTTCTAATAGAGTATCTAATTTTTTATATTCATTAAATCCTTTCATTATGTTGTTGCTCCAGTGATGAGTAACAATTTTTATTTTCTCTACACCATTCCACTTAAGTTTGTTATTTGTATTAAATATTATTTCGCTTGGACCGCCCTTTATTACATATGAGGGTTTTGAATATAAATCAAAATTTCTGTATACACTTTTGAGCCATTCACTGACAAATATGTTGAGATCTACATTTTTATTTAATTTGGAAATTGTAGAGTTAAGTTTTTTAGTTCCTTTCCTTTCATCACACTCATTAATTCTCTGAATTACTATTGCTGAAGGATTTATAAAGTTTATGTAATAATCTACGTCATAATTATTAAAAGTAGATGTTTCAGAGTCTATAAGTGAATTAGTCAACAATATTATGTCAATATCATCGTCATCAAGATTGTTTATAACTTTGTAATTTTTTTCTTCTAAATAGTTTTTAAGATTTTTAAGAAATTCATTTCCACCACCAAATGGTCCTTGTATAATTTTTGACCCAATACTAATTTTCATTTCTCACCAATTAGAATAATTTATTATTCAAATAATCATTTTTCGCTTTTTCAAAATAATACTTTTGCTTTTCTAAATGAATAGTAGAAATGTTATTTTGAGTATTTAATATATATAATTTATCAGACATTATTTTGATTTCGTAACCTAAATCAATTAATTTAGTAAACAATCTGTAATCTTGTGCAAACTTATAATTCTCATCATAAAAACCAGCTTCTTCCAATAAATTTTTATATACAAATAATGTACCGTGTATAAATGGGTTTTTGTATTTTAAAACAATCTTTTTAGGTAAGTAAAAAGAATATTTAGGAATAGTTTTCTTTGTATTTTTTATTACCGCTCTTGAAGTACAAATTCTTACATTATTCTTATACAAATATTGGAGCTGTTTATCAAAACGTAACGGAAGACTTATGTCATCACTGTCTTGTCTAGCAATTATTTCCCCAGAAGACTTTTGAATCAATATATTCAATGACTTAGTGAGCCCAATATTGTTTTTGTTTCTAAGAATTTTTACTCTATCGTCACTAAATTTTTTAATTAATTTATAAGTATCATCAGTTGACCCATCGTCCATAATCAATAATTCAAAATTTTTGTAACTTTGATTGAGAATGCTTTGGATTGAATTGCTTATATTCTTCTCGTCGTTATAAACCGACATGATTACAGATACAAGTTTCTCACTTTTCTTTTTAGACATTTTTATTAACAATTTTTTTAAATGTATTAGTCATACATTTTTGATCTAGCAAAAAATTTATATGGCCTGAGATTCTTTTACTCTCTTTTTTTAAAAGTTCTAAATCATCAAGTAGTTTGATTTTATTGATTAACTCTTCTTCTTTAAACTGTGTATAAGAGTATTGATAATCTTTTGGAAAATACTCATCCATTCCACCATAAGATGGGTAAATTGATGGTACAGCAAGAGTTGAGGCTTCTGTCAGTAACCTTGGTTGGCCTTCAAACATTTTAGTGGCTGTTACAACAGCACGAGCATTTTTAATGTAATTTATTACTTCTTCATTTTCTTTTTGTCCTAAATAATAAATATTTGAACTGATACTGTTTCTTAATTTTTTATAGACTAATTTATCATCACCAATTAAATACAACTTGAGTTCCGTGTTTGATTTTATCCAAGCTTGAATTAACTCAACTATTCCCTTTTGAGAACTTAATAGCCCTGCATAAACCACATAATCACTGTTTGCTTTATAATCATTTTGAAAATCTATATATAAAGGATTGTATGAGATATCTATCTTGTCTTTTTCAAACCCAGAAGCAATTAAAGTTTCCCTAAAAAAATTATTTAAAACAATTAATTTAATTGGATAATTTTTTAATATTCTTAGATAACTAATTCCAAAAAAATTAGCAAATATTGATTTTATTAGAGAATCTTCAAAATATTTATTGAAAATCCAAGATCTTGATTTTTCCATTCCACACATTGGACAAAACTCACTTGATTTAAGGTGTTTTTTTACAAAAAAAGAACTTGTACATATAAACCTAAAATTATGAATTTTTATAAAAGTCTTGATGTTTAATTTTTTTAAAATTTTAAAAATACCTAAATTAGCCATAAACCATGTATTGTGAACATAAACAAAATCGGGTTTGAACTCTTTAATGGTTTTTATAAGGAGTTTATTTGAATTTTGATTTGATAAAAATAAAAAACCGAGCATATCATATATTGTTAATTGTCTTGAATTATCAAATTCAAGATAATTAACAATATAGTTTTTTTCTAAAAATGAGATTTCCTCCAAAATATTTGCATCTTCTCCACCAAAAACTTTATATTTTGTGTTAACAACTAATACTTTCTTCATTTATATAAGACTAGGTAGGTTCTTGTTAAATAGTTATCAAAAATTAATTTGTATAATTTTTTCCATCTCCATGGCCTGCGTCATAATAAAATAAAGGCTCATCAATATATACAAGTTTTGTTAGTTGAACTAAACCTAGCCAACAATCGTGATCAGAGGTATGAACAAAGTGATCACTTCTATAAAGACCCCTAAAACCACCTAATTGTTTTATTAAATCTGTTTCTACTAAAACACTAGATAAAATTACACAATTGTGAACTTTTAAAAATTGATAATCCCAAATTTCTGGAAATTTATTATTTTTGAGATATTTTGTTCTTCTATATTTTTTTTTGATTTTTTTAAAGTGATGTTCTGCATTATATATTGGATACTTATTGCTACTTACATATTCTCCATATCCAAAATATCCATCTGTCGCAGAGAGACCAAAATTGTGTTCTTTTATTTTTTCTATCTGTAACTCAAGTTTACTTGGAAGCCAAAGATCATCGTCATCTAAAAAAGCTACATAATCACCCTCTGCAGCTTCTATTCCAAAATTTCTAACTGCCGGCCTAGATCCTCCCCAGTTAGGAGTTTTATTTCTATCTATATGAATAATCTTTATTTTTTCAGGCAAATCATTTTTGTAGTACTCTTCTTGTGAAGAGCCATCATTAACAACTATTATCTCTATATTCTTATATGTCTGAGAATGAACAGATTCTATGGCATTAAGTAAATAGTTAAAACGATTATAAGAAGGTATCACTACACTAATTTTTTCTTTATTCATAAGTTTTAATTTTAATAATTGAATTTCTATTTTTAAGATATATTTAAAAATAAAAACAAAGTTTATATATATATTCTGATTTATAGTATTAATTATCAATGAATAAAAAAATATCTAGGAAAGACTTTATAATAGGTCAAAAATTTGTGGAAATATCAGATATAATTTTT
>Ga0181580_10001509_pt1 | contig 18574 bp, 19 predicted proteins | sample 071ome_23_FD_132413 | JGI IMG/M metagenome (GOLD analysis project Ga0181580, IMG submission 132413) | Coastal salt marsh microbial communities from the Groves Creek Marsh, Skidaway Island, Georgia - 071403BT metaG (megahit assembly) | ecosystem: Environmental > Aquatic > Marine > Intertidal... | reverse complement strand
ATATCGGCGAGCCACAAGGACATTTACGCATTTTTGCTGTTGATCCTGGTCCTGATGTTCAAACCATCAGGCCTGTTCGGGGTCGAGGCAAAGGTGAAGGCATAGTGAGCGTAATCACTATGAGTAAGGGCAACGCCCGAAACTAAGTGGAGGAAAACATGCGAGTACTGAACAAAGTGTTTGCTGGCGTTATGGCCGCCGGTGTCGGCCTTGCCGCCACTGCTGCTTTCGCTGGTGACATCCGGGTCGGCATCACGATGCGGATGGTCAGTGAAAACGGTCAGGCCTATGGCCAGATGGTGATGGACGAGATCAAGGCGATCAATGATGCCGGCGGCATCAATGGCAACATGATCGAAGCCACGCTGATGAATGACGAATGCAAGTCCGACAAGGGCGTTGCCAATGCGAACAAGCTGATCTTCCAGGAGAAGGTCCACCTTCTGATCGGTTCGACCTGCTCGTCGGTGTCGCTGCCGATCGTCGATGTGACGGCAAAGGCCGGCGTGGCCCAGATGATCCCGCATTCGACAAACTCGAAGATCACCCAGAAGGGTAGCGAGTGGGTATTCCGTATCCCGGTATCGGGCCGTTATTACGGTGGTGTGAACGCCAAATATGTCGGCGAGAACATCGGCACCAAGATTGCCTATATCTGTGCCGCTGACGCCGCCTCTGTCGGTGACTGTGCGAACATGGAAAAGCAGATGCGCTCACGCTTCGGTGTCGAGCCTGCCTATCGTGCCGATGTGCAGGAAAAGGAAGTCGATTTCCGCTCGCACATGCAGAAGATCAAGTCGATGAATGTCGACGGCATTCTGGTTGCGGCCCTTGCCGAGACCATGGCCCGTGCGCTGGTCCAGTCCTATGAGGCCGGCATCGGTGAGGATGTTCGCCGTATTGGTTCGTCCTCGGCCTCCAATGCGCCGGTTCCGAAGATTGCCGGTGACGCTGCCAAGGGTGTGTTCTTCACGGCTGCTTATGCCGCTGCCGATGATCGCCCGATCGCCAAGCTGTTCAACGAGATGACCCGTCAGCGCTATGGTATCCATGCGCCGGACCATGATTTCTCGCAGGCCTATGACCTTGTGCGGATCATGGAAATCGCTCTGAACAACGCCGACCTTGACCTGACCGACGGCTCGCTTGCCGCTGACCGCACCGCCATTCGCGATGCGATCGCCAGTGTCGAGGGCTATGAGGGTCTGGCCTCGGGGCCAATCAGCTTCTGCGCGGCGCCGACCCCGCAGTGCCGTGACGGCAACCGCACCGCGGTTCTCATCGGTTACACCAAGGGTGGTGAGGACTTTGAAACCGAGGTTCTCGCCCGGGTGACCATGGAGCCTGATTTCGGCCTCGAATAAGGTCTCGAACTTTATGGCCGGGGGATCACTTCCCCCGGTCATTATCCTGTTACGGCCATTATCCTGTTACGGTCATTGAATTTTCTGTTTTTGGACGACCCCGGGGGAACAGCTCGATATGTCATTTCTATCGCGTATTGCTGACCTGATCGACGCGCTTGCACAACGCCACAGGCTGTTGCCGTGGCTTGTCGCCTATGCGCTGCTTCTGACCCTTCCGTTCATCCTGTCGACCTTTTTCAATGACTATCTGATCGATCTGGCGAACCGCGCCTGTCTGTTTATCATGCTGGCCGTCGGGCTGAACATCGTGAAGGGCTTCTGCGGTCAGGTCACGGTTGGTCATATCGGTCTCTACGCCATCGGGGCGGTGACCTCGGCTGTCCTGTCGCTGGAACCCGGCGGCTTCGGCGGTGCCCTCGGCTTCGGCCTGTCGGTCTGGGTGTCGATACCGATCGCGGTGATTGTCACCGCCTTCGCCGGTCTCATTGTCGGGCTGCCGTCGGTGCGGCTTGAGGGTGCCTATCTGGCGCTGGCGACACTGGGGCTCGGGGAATCGGTCCGCATCTTCATCGCCGTGACGCCGGCGCTGGGGTCGAGTACCGGCCTGATGATGATTCCGGCACCAAGCATTGGCGGTTTCGTCTTTGACAGCTTCACAAGCTATTATTATCTGGTGATGACGGCGGCTGTGGTCGGGATCTACTTTTCTTTCGCGATCCTCCGCTCGGCGACCGGTCGCGCCTTCCAGGCCATCCGCGAGGATACCATCGCCGCTTCGGTGAACGGCATCAATGTGGTGAAATACAAGCTTCTCGCCTTTGTTCTCAGCGCCATCTATGCCGGGCTTGCCGGCGCGCTGTTCGCGCATATGCCGCCGGGCTATCTTCACCATAACAATTTCACGGTCATCGAGATGGTGACCTTGCTGCTGATGGTGGTTCTTGGCGGCATCGGCAATGTCTGGGGCGGGGTTATCGGTGCCATTGTGGTGACCATCGCCTATGACCAGACCAAGGATCTGGTGGTCTATTTCATGGACCGGCCGATCGTCATCCAGCCGCTTGTATTCGGTCTGTCGATGGTGCTGCTGGTGCTGTTCATGCCGCGCGGGATCGGTGGCTGGTTCGAGGGTGTCCGCCGGAACCGCAGATTTATTCAGAGAAGCGAGGAGAAGTTGGGTGACGCTGCTAGAAACTCGTAACCTGAGCAAGAGCTTTGGCGGCCTGCAGGCCATCGACAAGGTCAGCCTGAAGGTTGAGCAAAACACGATCCATGGGCTGATCGGGCCGAACGGGTCGGGCAAATCGACCTTCTTCAATCTGTTGACCGGCGTCTACCAGCCTGACGAGGGAAGCCGGATAAGTTTCGACGGGGTCGACATCACCAACAGCCCGGCGCATGCCATCGCCGGCCTTGGATTGGCCAGAACCTTCCAGCTACTGCGCCTCTATGGCGAGCTGAGTGTGCTGGACAATGTCATGGTTGGCTACCACCCGCACACCAAATACGGGCCGCTGGCACCGCTGTTCAACGGTGCCGAGGTGCGACGCCAGGACAAGGCCGTAAAGGAAGAGATGCAGGAGCTTCTCGAATTCATCGGTCTTGCCGATCATGCCGAGATTCCGGCGGCCGAGCTGTCCGGTGGCCAGCGCCGCCTGCTGGCGCTGGGGCGGGCCATTGCGATGCGGCCGAAAATGCTGCTTCTTGATGAGCCGGGAGCGGGCCTGTCGCCGGTCAATGTCGACAATCTGATGGCCACCATCATGACATTGAAGGAGCGTTACAACCTGACGATTATCGTTGTTGAACATATCCTGAAGGTGGTGATGTCGACCTGCGATACGATCAGTGTTCTCGATCACGGTCAGAAGATTTCCGAAGGCACGCCGGAATTCGTGAAGAACGACCCGGCGGTCGTGGAAGCCTATCTCGGGCGCGAGATGGCGGATGAGGATATCAGGGCGGCGATGGACGCCTGACGCGGAGGTGCGCGGCCAAATGGACGGGGAGCTTGCCGGCATAAGGTGGGAAACGACTGACAGGACGCTTGTCCTGACCATCGACCGCCAGGATCGCCGCAACGCGCTCGACCCGGACGCCCATCACCAGCTTGCCAGCCTGTTCGACAGTTTCGCTGAAAGTGACGCGCATCTCGTTGCCATCGTGACCGGGGCCGGTGACCGCGCCTTCTGTGCCGGTTCCGACCTGACAGTGGCGGCCGCGCTTGACCGTGCCAACCTGCCCGAAACCGGATTTGCCGGTCTGGCCGAACGGTTTGACCTGACCAAGCCGGTGATCGCCGCGGTGAATGGCGATGCTATCGGTGGCGGGATGGAGATCGTGCTTGCCTGCGATCTCTGCGTGGCTGTGCCGTCGGCAAGATTTGCCCTGCCGGAACCGCGGGTGGGGCTGGCGGCAAGCGGCGGGCTGCACCGGCTGGTCCGGCAGCTACCGCACAAATGGGCCATGGAATTCGCGTTGACAGGCCGCATCTTCACCGCTGACGAGGCCGCCGCGATGGGGGTCGTCAACCGCATCGTGCCGGCAGGTGACAGGTCCGGCGCCGCGCTCGCGGCGGCGATTGAGATGGCGGCAATGATCTGTGAGGGGGCGCCGTTGGCGGTGCGGGCCACAAAGGAAATGATGATGGCCGGCCTTGATCTGCCGGAGCTTCGGGCAGCCTACGCAGCCCGATATCCGACCTTTGAGGCCATGCTGGAAAGTCATGATGCCGCCGAGGGGCGCGCCGCGTTCCTGCAGAAACGAAAGCCGCGATGGCAGGGCAGCTGATGACAGCCGGACAGCAGGCAAGGGAAAGGGTGGTAACGCGATGACTGACCGGTCGGATACGTTGAGAACATCTATCGCAACCGTTTCGATCGCCGGTGACTTTCGTGAGAAGCTGGCGGCGATTTCGCGGGCCGGTTACACCGGCATCGAGATCTTCGAGCAGGATTTCATCGCCTTTGACGGCGCGCCGGTCGATGTTGGCTGGCTGGTCGCTGATTATGGTCTCGAGATCATGCTGTTCCAGCCCTTCCGCGATTTCGAGGGGCTGCCGGAACCCTATCGCAGCCGCGCCTTCGATCGGGCCGAGCGCAAGTTCGACCTGATGAACAGCATGGGATGTGACCTTGTTCTTGTCTGTTCCAATATCGCGGCGGCGGCGCTTGGTGGCATCGACCGGGCAGCCGATGATTTTGCCGAGCTTGGCGAGCGGGCCGGCAAGCGCGGCATCAGGGTTGGCTTCGAGGCATTGGCCTGGGGGCGACACATCAATGACCACCGTGATGCCTGGGAGGTGGTGCGGCGCGCCGACCACAGTCATGTCGGGCTGATCCTTGACAGTTTCCACACACTCAGCCGCGACATCGACCCGCAGACCATCCGCTCTATCCCCGGTGACAAGATCTTCTTTGTCCAGCTTGCCGATGCGCCGAAGATCGATATGGATCTGTTCTACTGGTCGCGCCATTTCCGGAATATGCCCGGCGAGGGTGATCTGCCGGTGGTCGATTTCATGCGCGCTGTTGCCGCCACCGGATATGACGGTCCGCTGTCCCTGGAAATCTTCAATGACCAGTTCCGCGCTGGCAGCCCGGTCGAGATCGCCCGTGACGGCCATCGTTCGCTCATGGGGTTGATGGATGATGTGCGGCGCAGCGAGCCCGACATCCGCCTGCCGGCACCCGACATGCCGCCGCGCGCGCAATGCGGCGGTGTCGAATTTGTCGAATTCACCACCAGCGAGGAAGAGGCCGCCGAGCTTGCCGGCTTCCTGTCGGTGATGGGCTTCACCCATGCCGGCACCCATGTCTCAAAACAGGTGGCGCAGTGGCGGCAGAACGACATCAATATCCTGATCAATACCGAGGAGTCAGGATTCGCCCATTCCGCCTATCAGACGCATGGCACCTCGGTCTGCGACATTGCGCTGCGTGTCGACGATGCGGCGCAGACCATCGAGCGGGCGCGGATGCTTGGCGCCGAGACAGTGACAACGCCGGCCGGTGAGGGCGAGCTGTCGATCCCGGCGATCCGCGGCGTCGGCGGCGGCATGGTCCGCTTTATCGATGCCGGCAGTGATCTTGCGAGATTGTGGGAGATCGACTTTGTGCCGGTTGCCGGGGCCGGGGATGTCTCCGGTGTCGGGCTGCGGCGGGTGGACCATCTCGCACAGACGATGAAATACGAGGAAATGCTGACATGGACGCTGTTCTACACTTCCATCCTCGACACCGGAAAGGTGCCGATGGTGGACGTTGTCGATCCGGGCGGGCTGGTGCGAAGCCGCGCCATCCAGAATGACAGTGGCGAGCTGCGGGTAACACTGAACGGTGCCGAGAATCAGAACACGCTGGCCGGCCATTTCATCGACCGGACCTTCGGTGCGGCCGTGCAGCATATTGCCTTTGCCTGTGATGATATCTTCGCGACAGCCGAGGCACTTGCCGCGCGTGGTTTCGAGGCGCTCGCCATGTCGGCAAACTATTATGATGATCTTGGCGCGCGTTTCGGACTCGACGAGGCGTTTCTGTCGCGCCTCCAGACCTTCAGCATCCTTTATGACGAGGATGCGCAGGGGCGCTTTTTCCAGTTCTATAGCCGCCGGCGCAGCAGCGAGATCTTCTTTGAAATTGTCCAACGGCTGGACGGTTATGATGGCTATGGCGCCGCCAATGCCCCGTTCCGGATCAGCGCCCAGAAGCGTGACCTGAACGGCTCGCCCTTCACCGCTGCGACCGGCAATTGATGTCGGGGCGAGATGGCTAGCCGGGTTTTTCCGTGAATTCGCGGTAGGGCTTTGCTGTCGCGGGAAGCTCGCGCCTTATGAAATAATCCTCGTTCCTGAGCTGCCGCCGCAATGCCGGCCACATCTCGGCAAACCCCGCGGCAATGGATGGCGACGGGGCTGGCAAATCATGCCTGATCAACCAGTGCAGCGCTGGCAGCGCATGAAATGGCACCTTCGGAAACATGTGATGCTCGACATGGTAATTCATGTTCCAGTAGATGAAGCGCGAGATCGGATTCATATGGACGGTGCGTGAGTTCAGCCGGTGGTCGACGACATTGTCGGCCAGGCCACCATGCTGCAGCATGCCGGTCATGACATGGTGCCAGGCACCGTAGAGGCGCGGTGTGCCGACAAGCAGGACCGGCACCCAGCTGCCAAGCGCGATGGCACCGGCGATCGTGCCGGCATAGATCAGCACCCAGATTCGCGCGATGAGAATGACCTTGGGGTGGTCGACCTCGGGGATGAAACTGGCCTCCTGCCGGTCCAGCCTGCCGCTGGCGTTGAGGCACATGCGCCGGATGCCTGCCGGAACGTCAATCAGACCGAGAAAGTTCACAATCCATTTCAAAAAGACCGGGGGGCGCATCAGCTGGATTTCAGGGTCGCGGCCGACGATGATCGTATCGGTGTGATGGCGGACATGGCTCCAGCGCCAGCTATAGGGGTTCCGGATCATGCAGAAACAGGCGATCTGATAGACAGCATCATTCATCCAGCGCGAATTGAAGGCTGTCTTATGTCCGCATTCGTGCCAGCGCGAATCCATCGCCGAGCCATAGAGAACGCCATAGGCAAGGAAGGCCGGCACCGAAAGCCAGGATGGAAACAGCAACGCGCCGGCCGTGCCAAGCGCCGCCATGGCGGCGAACAGGATGATGGTGTCGCGGATGGCCGGGCCGTCACGGCGTTGCATCAGTTCGGCAAGCTGCTTGCGTGGAATCTCGGTCTGGTACCAGCGCGCACCGGCAAGCCCGCTCGCCATGGCCTGCTCGCCATCGCGGCCAAGAAGTGAATATTCGCGTGTACCGTCCGCCATCGCCGTCAACACCCGTCTGTCCCGCACATTCACACGGAAAACTCTAATGCTGACCGGCCGGCAAGTTCAAGCGACGCCTTGGTCGCACCCGGCGGTCAGCAGGATTTTGATCAAACCCGGACTTCAGGCCTTGCTGTCATAGACCAGCGTCGGCAGCGGCGGCGGCGGGGCGTCCATGTCGAAGCCGTGGATCTCGGCGACAACCGCCGACATTTCTGGCGGCATGTTCTGCATGATATGCGCCCATCCTGCCGCCGGATCGTCACCCTCGAAGGTCAGGATGACAAAATCGCCATTCGGTGTTTCCTGAAGGAAGGTTCGCTCATGGACACCGGCCTCCTCACGGAGCGAATCGGCCTCGGCCTTGTTGGTCACGGTGAAATTCTCGATGATTTCCTTCTGCCACTTCTCCTTCTTGCCGGGAAGGATCGGAATGGCCATTGCCAGCATCGCCATGGCTGGTCTCCCTTTTCACGTTGATCGAAGCCTATGCGTAGCACGGATTGATTGCAGATTCCTGACATATGGTATCGCCCGGGTGCGGTCAGGGACTGCCCGATTAATCAGAGGCGTCATCATCAAGAAAGTGTCTGACAGCTGACAATACCCGCCGCCGGTCGACTTTCTGCACAGCTTTCACAGTGGCAAGCTTGTCATCGGTGCTTCGATCACCACCGGCAAGCAGGCTCTTCAGGGCCGCCTCGGGTCCCGAGCGGGCGCGCTGCTCACGCTTCAGCCTCGCCAGCCGCTGCGGTGCGTCTTCATCGGTCATTGCGATCCTCCACAGATGGAAATTTGGGTTGTGCCACGGCGATGATAGAGCTCGGCGACGCTTTCCGGCAAACCCGTTTGTGCCATTTTGACAGAAAGTTCATGCTGCGTTTTTTGCATCACCACTGCGCAATCTTGGCATTTTCCCACAACGCAGAACCGGCGTATCACTAACCCAGAATTTTGGTGTTCCTCCCCCAAAATTCCCTCAGATGACAGGCTTGAACAGCCGGTATTTGACCGGAAAATCGACTGATCATCAGGGCGGGTACATGAAGTCCCCAACATGTGCCCGCCCTTCCTTTTCATAAAATCTCGCGGAATCCTGAAAAGTCTTTTGCCGAAGCCCGACTGGACGTGTCGGTGCAGGTGCGACAACCTGTCAATATGGAGTTGGCCACCAGCCTCCGACAACAAAAGGCAGGTTATCATGGATGATAAGATTTTTGCTTCGGCCCGCATGACCGCCGCATTGGATGATGACCAGACAGCCTATGAGGCCATCCCGTCAGTCAACATCTTCGACCGCGACCTCGACCTGTCTCGGCCAACCAACGCGATCAGCCGGAGTGTGTCGCGCCGGCGGCGTCGTGCAGGCCGTTGGCTGATCCTCATGCCGCTTCTGGTGCTTGCCGGCTTCCTCTTGCTGGGCTGTCAGGGCGGCGGCTACTGACCGTCGGCAACGCCGCCGTAAATGGCCGCTGGAAATGATCTGCGCAGATGGTTTATGCTTTCGCCATGGACAAGTATCGCGGTTTCATCAATATCATTCTATGGGTTGTGGCGGCGGCCTTTGCGGCCTTTCGTGTCGGAACGTCGGATGTCTTCATTCTCGGGGCCATCGAGGGCCTGATGGGTCTCATTGCCGCTTTTGTGGCGCACAAGACGCTCGACCTGCTGTTTCCGCCGAAGCAGACCTCCGCCGATGAATGACGAGCCGCTGATGGCGTGTGACGATGAAGGCGGTGGCCGTCATGACCAGAATTGAACCGTCGAAGACAATTGAATCCCTGAAAACAATTGAGTCCCTGAAGACAGAGGTGATCGAACGGTTTGGCACGCCCTGCGCTGTGGTCGATCTGGATGTTGTTGACCGCAATATCGCGCATGTCCAGACATTGTGCGACGCGGCCAGCCTTGCCAACAGGCCGCATATCAAGACGCATAAATCACCGTTTCTGGCGCGACGTCAGCTGGATGCCGGGGCCATCGGAATCACCTGTCAGAAACTCGGTGAGGCCGAGGTGATGTTTGATGCCGGGATCGAGGATATCCTGATCGCCACCAATATCATCGGGGCCGCGCGGTCAGGCAGGCTGGCGGCTTTGCAACGGCGTGTCGGGCTGAAACTCTGCGCCGACAACCCGGTATCGCTTGTCGCCTATGCCGCGGCCGGGCGCGAGGCGGAACGGGCGATCCGGGTTCTGATCGAATGTGACACCGGCCAGAAACGTGCCGGGGTCGAGACTCCCGCCGAGGCGGTAGCGCTGGCAAGGATCGTGCGGGACGATCCGGCGCTGGATTTTGGCGGCTTGCTGTTCTATCCGCCGCTTGACGGGTGGTCGGCGACACAGGCCTTTCTTGATGCCGCGCGCAAGGGCCTTGGCGATCTCGGCCTTGAGCCGGAGATCGTTTCGACCGGCGGCACGCCCAACCTGGTCAATCTGGATCATCTCGACGGGGCCACCGAACACCGGGCCGGCACCTGTATCTTCAATGACAGGATGATGATGGCGGGCGGCATGGCCGGGATCGAGGATTGTGCCCTGAAAATCTTCACCAGTGTGGTCAGCCGGGCTGGCGAGACCCGTGGTATTCTTGACGCCGGGTCAAAGACCTTCACTTCGGACAAGGGCGGCCTGGACGGGCATGGCCTGATTCTCGAATATCCCGAGGCCCGCATCCACAAGATGGCCGAGGAGCACGGATTCCTCGATCTGTCGGCCTGTGATGAAATGCCGGTTGTCGGTGACATCCTGCGGGTGATCCCGAACCATGTCTGCGTCGCGGTGAATATGGTCGACCAGCTTGTCGCGGTTCGTGGCAACGACATCGTCGATGTTCTGCCGGTCGCGGCGCGTGGACGGCTTGTCTGACGCAGAGGCGGAAAGGACTTCATGCCATGTCATCCATCAGGCTTCTGGCCATAGGTGAGGTGATGGCCGAGATCAGATCGCAGGATGACGGTTTTGCGGTCGGCTTTGCCGGTGATACCTACAATACAGCCATCTATGCGGCGCGCCAGCTTGGCGCGCCGGGGCAGGTTGGCTATGTCACCCGCTTAGGCGACGAGCCGCTGTCACAGGCACTTCTCGCCCATGCCTTGGCCGAGGGGCTGGATGTCAGCCATATCGCGCGCGATCCGCAGCGCAATATCGGCATCTATGCCGTTGTCACCGACGATGATGGCGAGCGCAGTTTTTCCTACTGGCGGGCGGATTCGGCGGCGCGCCGGCTCTTCGCGGCCGGGCAAGCGGCGCCGGTGCTGCCGGCGGCCGAGATCGTCTATCTGTCCGGCATCACGCTGGCCATACTGGCGCCGGCGGGGCGCGTGCGACTGCTCGAAATGCTTGCCGATCTGCGTGCTGGCGGCGCTACCAAAGTGGCGTTTGATTCGAATTACCGGCCGGCGCTGTGGGAGGATCGGGCCACGGCACGCAAGACAATGGAGCGGATCTGGCAGTTGGCGGATATTGCCCTGCCCTCGATCGATGACGAGATGGCACTGTATGGAGATGACAGTGAAGAGGCGGTGGTCGCCAGGTTCGCCGCGCGCGACTGGGACGGCATCGCCATCAAGCGGGGGTCGCGCGGTCCCCTGTCGCCACGGCTGGCGGCGGATGATCGGCCCGATTTCCCGGCAGCCATGAAGGTCGTCGACACCACCGCCGCCGGCGACAGTTTCAATGGCGGCTATCTTGCGGCCTTCCTCGCCGGTGCCGGCGAGGCAGAGCGGATGGCGGCGGGGCATCGTCTTGCGGCCGAGGTTGTCGCTGTCCCGGGGGCGATCATTCCGCGCGCCAGCTAACAGAGCCGAGGCCGGCGTATTCTGCACCCCGTATTCTGCACCCCGTATTCTGCACTCCGTATTCCGCACCCCGTATTCCGCACCCCGTATTCCGCACCCCGGGGCGTTGCCATTCTGCTTGAAATTGCCGCCACATTGGGACAACAATTTGTCCAAGAATGTGGAAACAATCGATCCGGCGCTGCCGGCGTTCCGCTGACGGGCAGGGGGTGTCTACTGGACCCGCCCGACGTCGCCTGCCGACGTAAGAAATCCCTCGAATGATGACCTTGAAATCGTTCCGCGTGATGGCGAAACCCGCCATGGCGTGGACAGGAGGAGACAGATGAAAGCAGGGGTAATTGGATTGGGAGATATGGGGTCGGGTTTGGCCAAGAACCTGATCGCCAACGGGTTCGAGACAAGCGGCTTCGACCTCAGCGAGGCGCGCATGGCGCAGTTTGCCGAAATGGGAGGTGTTGTTCAATCTGCCGTTGGCGATGTCGGGCGCCATGCCGATATCGTCTATGTGATGGTGATGAATGGCAGCCAGGCCAGGGATGTGATTCTTGGCGAGGATGGCCTTGCCGCGAGTATGGCTGAGGGCGGGATCATTCTGCTGACCGCCACCATCAAGCCTTCCGAGGCGCGCGCCATCGATGACGGGCTTGCCGGCACCGGCATCCGCATGATCGACAGCCCGGTATCGGGCGGATTCCCTGGCGCACAGGGCGGCACGCTGACCATGATGGCGGCTGCCCCGGATGATCTTCTGGAAGCTGCCCGCCCGGCGATGGAAGCGGTATCCGCCACCATCCATCATGTTGGCCAGAACGCCGGCGACGGGCAGGTGATGAAAGCCTGTCTGCAGTCGATCATCGGCTCGATATTCAGCGCCACCTTCGAGGCCGCCGCGCTGGCGGCAAAGGCCGGGGTGTCCGGCCAGGCGCTCTATAATGTGGTGTCCAGCTCCGGTGCCGGGTGTGGCATCACCTCGGGCGCGCTGGAGAATATCATCGACCGCAAATTCGAGGGCACCGGCTCCGGGATCGGCACCATGCACAAGGATCTGACGATCTCGCTTGCCATGGCCGAGGAGCTTGGCGTGCCCCTGTTCACCGCCGCCACGGCGATGCAGATCTTCCATCAGGGCAAGACGAAATACCCGCATGGTGACAACTGGATCTGTACGCGCGTTATCGAGGACATCATCGGTGCCGAGCTGCACCGCTAGAGGAGAATGAAACCATGAAACTTGGTGTGATCTGTGATGGTATCAGCCGCGATCTGGCGCATACCGTCGATGTGATGGATGAATTCGGACTGGAATATGCCGAACTGCAATTTGTCGGTGAAAAGGAGGTTGGCGACCATGATGCCGGCGAGATCCGCGAGATCGACGCGCTGCTGCGCGACCGGGGCAAGCCTGTTTCCTGCCTCAGCCGGCATATTTTCGCCGGCATGACGGTGGCCAACAAGCCGGGGGATGAGCTTCATACGAAACATATGGACGCGCTGAAGCGGGTGGTCGACATGGCGCATATTGTCGGCTCGCCGCTGGTGCGGATCATGACACCGAAAAAGGAACAGATCCTGTTTGGCCGCAATGGTGCCGAGAAATGGAATGTGGCGAAGGGCGCGTGGGATGCGATGTTGCCGCTGATCGCTCCGGCTGTCGATGTGGCGCGCGATGCCGGCGTGACGCTGGTTGTCGAGACCGGCAACGGCACCATGGTCAATTCCAACTATACCGGCCGCAAGATGATCGACGATCTCGATGCCAGGGATGCGCTGAAGGTTCTCTGGGATCCGGCGAATAATTGCTGGTGTCATGAAACCGCCTATCCCGACGGCTATGAAGAGGTGCGCGGCGGCTATCTTGGCCATGTACATATCAAGGATGTGCAGGTTGATACGCCACGCGCCACACTGGAGGTGCGGCCGATGGGCGAGGGCCAGCTTGCCGACCAGTTCGCGCCGATGGCTGCGGCGATGCGCGATGACGGCTATGACGGTGTGGTCAGCTTTGAATCGGTCTATCACCCCGGTGATGGCGATTTCGAGGCCGGGTTCCGGATCAATATCGACCGCTTCAAGGCCATCTACGCCTAGCGGACCGTCATCCGAGGGTCCGGCGGCTATCTGCCGCCATAGACATGGCGCATTGACGCCATGCAGGTTGTGGCGGCGGTGCTGACCTGCGGTGCGCCATGGCCTGGCCTGAACAGGCTGGATCCCAGGCCGAACCCATAGACGCCGGCGTCGGCATAGGCGGCAAAATCATCCGCGCCGACGCCGCCGACAGCGTAAAGTCTGATGCCGTCAGGCAGCACCGCCCGCATGGCGTTGATGCCGGCCGGGCCGAGAAGGCTTGCCGGAAATATCTTCAGATCGCGCGCGCCGGCATCAATGGCGGCAAGCGCCTCGGTCGGTGTCATCACCCCCGGCATCATCGTCAGCCCCAGATCCAGCGCCCGGGAGATCACCGCCCGGTCCATGTTCGGGGCAACAATCAGATTGCCGCCATGATCACGCACCCGGTCAACATCATCGGGGCTGAGGACGGTGCCGGCCCCGATCAGCCGTGCCGGGCCGGTATGACGGGCGGCACGCGCGGCGGCAAGCCTGATCGACACAAAGGGTGTCGGCGAATTGAGGGGAATCTCGATGGCGTCGAAGCCGGCCTCGATCAGCTCTTCGACAACCGCCTCGATTTCCGCCGGGGTGATCCCGCGCAGAATGGCGACAAGGCGTCTGTCGCGGTCACGTTCGGTCATTCTGTGGTGCCTCCTTGGGGGCGTTGAGGGATGCGTTCGGGCCAGAGAATTGACGCGATGTCGAACAGCCCGGTCCGCACCGCCAGTTCGGCATCCACCATATCGAAGCCGATTCCAAGGCCGGTCAGCGCCTTTGCATAATGCGCCGCCATCTTGCCGGTAGCCGCCAGATGAAGCGGCTTGCCATCACTGTGAAGGCAGCTGGCAATCTCGGCCCCGATCATCAGTCCGGACAGTCTGGAGGCTCCGTGTGGCACCGCATCGCCAAACAGCAGCGGGCCGGCACGAAGCCCGAACAGCCCGGCAAGCGCCCGTGACGGGTCCGCATGCGCCTCGCCGACAGCAGTGATGAAATCATCATCCGACCACCCGCCGGACATCACTGTATGGCGCAGGATCGAACGGTCACCAAGCAACGCGAACATCTCGCCTGTCATCATGGTGCGAAAGCCATCCAGCCTGCCCCCAGCGATATCGGCCCATTTCGAATGTGTTCCCGGAAGACAGACAGTGCCATCCTGCACCCCGTTGCAGACCAGCCCGTGAAGGATGGTCTCCTCGCCCCGCATGACATCCGGACGGGCGCTGTCACGCTGCGCGATTCCGGGAAGGATGCGGATATCACGCGTCTGCCCGACCTGTGCCTGCCCGACCTGTGCCTGCCCGACCTGTGCCTGCCCGGCAATTGTGATCGCGCCATCGGCCAGCGCCGCGAAATCGGTCGGAGCCTCGATATAGGGCGCCTCCTGCCAGCCCTGCGCCGCCCCGGCCATGCCGCAGATCAGCACCGGCGTCTCATCCGGTACGCCCATCACCGACAGGTGGCGCTGCAGTTCGGGCGCATACTGGTCGCGTGACAGCGTGCCCATGCCGCTGTCCGACCGCCGTTCGTCCAGAAGGTTCCCCTGCCGGTCGAGCGCCCACGCGCGCAGCGAAGTGGTGCCCCAGTCGGCAAGCACTATATCGGCAGTGGCACCCGCTGCGGTCATCTTCGGTATCAGGCGGGATCCCGCCCGACTTCCTGGCGCTGCTGGCCAAGCCCGTCGATGGTCAGTTCCATCACGTCACCTTCCTGAAGGAAGACAGGCTCGGGCTTGATGCCGAGGCCAACACCGGGCGGTGTGCCGGTGGAAATGACATCGCCCGGATGGAGTGTCATCAGTTCCGACAGGTGCGAGATGCATTCGGCGACGGTGAAGATCATCGTCGAGGTGTTGCCGGTCTGCCGGCGAACCCCGTTGACGTCGAGTGCCATATCCAGATTTTGCGGGTCCGGCACCTCGTCGGCGGTGACAAGCCAGGGGCCGATCGGCCCGAAGGTGTCGCAGGACTTGCCCTTGGTCCACTGGCCGGTGAGCTTGCTCTGGAAATGCCGCTCCGATACGTCGTTCGAGATGAAATAGCCTGCGACATGGTCCAGCGCATTCTCGACCGAAACATATTTGCAGGCGGTGCCGATGACGACACCAAGCTCGATCTCCCAGTCGCTGTGCTGTGAGTGCCGCGGCATCATCACCCGGTCATTCGGCCCGACAACAGCTGACGTGGCCTTCATGAACAGGATTGGATGCTCGGGGATGGCGGCGCCGGTTTCCGCGGCATGGTCGGAATAGTTCAATCCGATGCACAGGAACTTGCCGATTCCACCAACACAAGGACCGACCCTGACGCCGTCATCGACCGCCGGAAGCGATGCCGGGTCGAGACCGCGCAACCGGTCCAGCGTGGCGTTGTCGAGGGCGGCGCCGGTGATGTCGCCAATATGGGCGGACAGGTCACGGATCGTACCGTTCGCATCAACAAGGCCGGGCTTTTCCTGGCCGGCATCACCATAACGTATCAGTTTCATCAGAGATCTCCGGTTGCGTTCATCTGCACATTCGCGTGCGGGGGATTGTCAGTGATTGTCGCGTGGCAGGCCGCGGTTGCGAACAATGGATTTGTAGTCGGTTGCGCCGTCCAGCACCATCCCCTCGGCGAAGGGGCGCACTTTTTCGCGGAAGATCTGCTGCCAGGGCGACTGGCTTTCCGGGCTCGGGAAACCGCCGCCATCGGCAAGCGTGGCGGCGCGGCTCGCCAGTTCTTCCTTCGGTACCAGCATGTTGACGGTGCAGCGGTTCAGATCGACACGCACCCGGTCACCGGTCCTGATCAGCGCCAGCCCGCCGCCATCCGCCGCCTCCGGCGAGGCGTTCAGGATCGAGGGTGATCCCGAGGTGCCTGACTGCCGGCCATCACCAATGCAGGGCAGCTCGTCGATGCCCTGTTTGATCAGATAGGCAGGCGGGCGCATATTGACCACCTCGGCACCGCCGGGATAGCCGATGGGACCGGCGCCGCGCATCACCAGGATCGCGGTGCCGTCCATGGCAAGCGACTCATCATCGATCCGCGCGTGAAAATCGACAGGACCGTCAAAGACATAGGCGGTGCCCTCGAAGGCGTTCGGGTCGTCCGGGTTGGACAGGAACCTCTCGGCAAAGGACGGGCTGATAACACTTGTCTTCATGATCGCGCTGTCGAACAGGTTGCCGTGAAGATTGATGAATCCGGCCTGCGGCTTCATCGGTGCCTCGACCGGCCAGATGACGTCCGGATTGGTGATCGCCCTGTCGCGGCAATTATCGCCGATGGTGCAGCCATTCGCGGTGACCGCTTGCGGATGTGGCAACAGGTCATGACGCATCAGCTCGCCGATGACAGCCGGCACGCCGCCGGCGCGGTGGTAATCCTCACCAAGATATTCGCCGGCCGGTTGCAGGTTGACAAGCAACGGTATCTCGTGGCCATGCGCCTGCCAGTCATCATTCGTCAGCTCGATCCCCAGATGTCGCGCCACCGCATTCAGATGGATCGGCGCGTTGGTCGACCCGCCAATCGCCGAATTCAGCACGATGGCATTCTCGAAGGCGGCACGGGTCATGATATCCGACGGTTTCAGATCATCCCACACCATGTCGACGATGCGATTGCCGGTATGATAGGCGATCTGCCCGCGCTCGCGATAGGGGGCTGGAATCGCCGCCGCGCCCGGCAGCTGCATGCCAAGCCCCTCGGCAAGGGAATTCATCGTTGTCGCCGTTCCCATCGTGTTGCAATAGCCGGTTGAGGGGGTGGATGACGTGACAAGAGCAAGGAAACCGTCATCATCGATCTCGCCGGCGGCGATCATCTGGCGCGCCTTCCAGATGATGGTGCCGGACCCCGTCCGCTCGCCATCATGCCAGCCATTCAGCATCGGCCCGACGGACAGCGCGATGGCTGGAATATCGACTGTCGCCGCCGCCATCAGCAGCGCCGGTGTGGTCTTGTCACAGCCGATCATCAGCACGACACCGTCGATCGGATAGCCATACAGCGTCTCGACAAGGCTGAGATAGGCAAGGTTCCGGTCCAGCATCGCGGTTGGCCGCTTGCCGGTTTCCTGGATGGGATGCACCGGTATTTCCATCGGCAGGCCGCCGCCGGCGATGATGCCGTCGCGGACACGTTTCGCCAGTTCGAGATGATGCCGGTTGCAGGGCGACAGGTCCGACCCTGTCTGGGCAATGGCGATAATCGGCCGGCCATCGCGAAGTTCTTCGCGTGTCAGGCCGTAATTCAGATAGCGCTCGGTATAGAGTGCTGTCATCTCGGCATCATCCGGGTTGTTGAACCATTGCCGTGAACGAAGCTGTGCCGGTTTGATCTTGCGGTCTGTCATGCCTGCCACCCTGTTGTGCTGGTTGTTATCATGTTGGCCTCAATCGGGCCGGTCTCACCTGTCAGCTTGTCCAGCCGCCATCGATATTGATTGCCTGGCCGGTCACGAAGCCGCTCTCGTCGGAGGCCAGATAGACGGCCAGCGCGGCGATTTCCGCGGCTGTGCCGAAGCGCCCCATCGGCTGGCGCGCGATGAAGGCCGTTCGTGCCTTGTCATAATCGCCGGTGTCGCTTAGCCGGTCCTCCAGCGACGGACTCTCGACCGTTCCGGGGCAGATGGCATTGCAGCGAAGGCCGGAGGTGACAAAATCGCTGGCAATCGATTTCGTCAATCCGATTACCGCCGCCTTGCTGGCGCCATAGACGAAACGATTCGGCGCCCCGATCACCGACGAGGCGACCGAGGACATATTGACGATCGACCCGCCGCCACGCTCGATCATGCCGGGAATGACAGCGCGAGAGGTCCGGAACATCGACCGCACATTCAGCTCGAAGGCGAAATTCCATTCATCCTCGGTGGCGTCAAGGATCGTGCCGTGATGAACGAACCCGGCGCAGTTGAACAGAATGTCGGGCGTGGCGCGCGCGACCCCCTCGACAATCGCTGCCTCATCCGTGACGTCGAGCGTGAAGGTGGTGACGCCGTCGGTGCCGTCGAGTGTTGCCAGCGTATCGGCATTGATGTCGGTTGCGAATACATGCGCCCCCTCTGCCGCCATCGCCAGTGCGGTAGCGCGGCCAATTCCCTGTCCTGCCGCCGTGATCAGCGCGGCCTTGCCGGCAAGCCTGCCCCGTTCAGTCATGAAAACCTCGGCTATGTCGGTTTGTCCCCCGGCCGTCTTCGTCTTGCGGCCCCTGCTTCCTGCCATAGATAGCACAACGATGCCCTGCGGACATATCTTTGGCCATGCATGGCCCATTAATTCAAGGGTTTCCAGCTTGACAAGGCATCGCCGCCATTCTTTTACTTTAACAAGAAGCGGCCGTGACGCCGCCGGGCTGCTGCGGCTTGATACCCCGGATCAGCTTGATACGACGGATCCCGGCTGATCAGAGGCCATGCATGACCGGATTGTCCTGTCTGGCGATGCCATGCCGAGCGAATCAGTT
>Ga0181580_10001504_pt1 | contig 18614 bp, 16 predicted proteins | sample 071ome_23_FD_132413 | JGI IMG/M metagenome (GOLD analysis project Ga0181580, IMG submission 132413) | Coastal salt marsh microbial communities from the Groves Creek Marsh, Skidaway Island, Georgia - 071403BT metaG (megahit assembly) | ecosystem: Environmental > Aquatic > Marine > Intertidal... | reverse complement strand
CCGCGAAGCGAAGGTGCTGCGTATGCGCTTCGGCATCGACATGAATACCGATCACACCCTGGAAGAAGTCGGCAAGCAGTTCGATGTTACCCGTGAGCGTATCCGCCAGATCGAAGCCAAGGCCCTGCGCAAGCTGCGTCATCCGACCCGCTCCGATCACCTGAAGAGCTTCCTGGACGAGTCGTAAATTCCGAAAGTTTCACAAGAACTAGTAAAAAGGCGCCCTTGGCGCCTTTTTACTGCCTGAAAAATATTGGCGGGAAGCACATGCTCGCGCCATACGCTGGAAATCGTGCACTTCCTGGTCCGCAAGCAACTGATGCAGCCTTCACTGGCACTGAAGCTCCGCTCCGGACTCTGGCATACCTAACTAGGGCAACATATAATGCGATCTTGTGTTTGGCGCATTTCCCGAATGCCGCTTCCCCAGAAAGGGCCTATAACTCAGTTGGTTAGAGTAGCGGACTCATAATCCGTTTGTCCCTGGTTCGAGTCCAGGTGGGCCCACCATTTTTCCAACAGGACAATGGTCATTCTCTCCGAGCCATCATCGGCACATCTCCGAAAGTCCAACATCCATCCATTTGTCCCTGGCACCGAAGCCAGACCGGATGAAGCGCCGGAAAAAGTTCAACTAATGCTGAAGATAACAATGAAAAGCAACCCGGAAGCTGCCAGCGTCGGTTCCATCCTTGCGTATCGCCAGGCAAGTTTCCAGCTGATACACAGGGCCTTCATATCGACATAAAGGGTAGCAGCAGGCATATACCCTTAATCCGACATCACTTCAGGATTTCAGTGAAAAACCCTTGAGACAAGTGTGTGCCTATCCCACCTGGGCCATGCTTGCTTATTTTTTGGGCGTTTCGTCTAAAGCTTATTGAACAGCATTGATATCTACGGCCTCATCCGAGGATGGCGCCATGTAGATATCCAGGCCGCCGTCGTTCTCGCTCCGCTCGGGAATCGGCTCTCCCCTTGACCGCGCCATTGCCACACGCTCCTGGTAGCGTTTTTCTGCACGGAGCGCATTCGCCACGAAAAAATTGCCCTCATGGCAGGAGTATTCGAGCACCTCGTAGTCCGGTTGCGTCGTCAAGGTCAGGCGAAAGGTCCACGGACTTTCGAAGGTACGCGGGTCATCGACCGTCACCCGGTATTCGATCATGTCGGCATCGATGCGGGTGAAGCGCTCTTTCAGCACCGCATCCTCGCTATGGGCGAAGCGGCCAAGACTCAGCTTGTCAGTAAAGTTTCTTGTCTCGACGACGAGAGTGTCGCCCTCAAAGTGGCCACGCGACACGCCCATGTACTGCCTGAGCCCGGCTTCGGGGAAGGCGGCACCACCCAGGGGAATAATACGGGTGTCATGGAGCATCTCATAAGTGATCGCCACTTCCGTGGGCGATTGCACAATGCGCATGGCATCACCGTAGAGTGAAGGCAGGATGGATCCTGTCACGCCCCTGGTGATGCAGCGATCGTAATAGGAAAAGTCAGTCGTAGTGTAGAACGGGCCGTTGGCCTGGCCGCGCCTTGCCACCAGTTGGCGCTGTTCACCCTCTGCGGTCAGCGGCGGCAGGCGGCCGTCCGCCGGTTCGACGATATAGGACGTGTAACCGAACACCCGCGTCCCGACTTCCGAGGAGTCTATCGCACTCAGTTGCAGACGCTCGTTGCCCTCGAATTCCTCACCCTGCCGCAGGGAGGCCAGTCCGATATTGCCGCCGGTGGCGCGCTGGTAGAACTCTTCCGCGTCGAGGGTCTCACGAGCGCCGAATTCCACAGGTCTTTCCATGGGAATGCCCACCATGTCACGACTGGTGAAGGTACCTTCCAGGTTCGGGTCACCCCAGGAGAAACGCGGCACCTGCCAGTTCGGGTCCGCGAAGACCGCTGCCGTGCGCTCCGCCGGCACCGGGACATCATTCTGCGCCATGGCCAATGGGACACCAGCGATAGCAAGCATTGCCGCAAGCAGTCGTGACTCGATGACATGCGGCGAATCTTTGCCCCTTACCTGGCCGGCAAACCCGGTTTGTCTTCCCAACATTCCTGTTCCCCCGATAAAGCGATGTGTGTCTATAATAGGCCAGATGAAACCACGACTGCTACCCGACCTTATCCGATTTCTTGTTGTTTTGACATGCAGCATCGTCACTGCGTCCTTTGCTATCGCCCAGGCGCGTGAGCGACCGGAACGCATCAATGGCAAACCCAACCTGAACGGTATCTGGCAGGCCTTCAATACAGCCAACTGGAACCTGGAGGCTCATTCTGCCGAGGCTCTGGATGATTTCTGGCAACTGGGTGCCATAGCTGCAATACCTGCCGGCAAAAGCGTCGTAGTGGGCGGCTCTATTCCTTACCTGCCAGAGGCATTGGCAAAGCGGGATGAAAATCGCAAAGGCTGGCCGGCCGCCGATCCGGAAACCCTGTGTTACATGCCTGGCATTCCACGCGCGACGTACATGCCCTTCCCCTTCCAGATCGTTCAGGGGGAGGGCGATATCATGACCTTCAGCTATACCTTCGCCAACGCCAACCGCCCTGTTTACATGAATCCGGATGATCACCAGGTCGCGCCTGTAGACACCTGGATGGGCAGATCCAACGGCTCCTGGGATGGTGATACGCTGGTCATCGAAGTCAATTCCACCATCGACCAGACTTGGCTCGATCGCGCAGGCAACCATCACAGTTATGCCATGGTGGTTACCGAGCGCTATACACCGGTTACCGAAAACATCCTGATGTACCAGGCAACCATTGATGACCCGCAAACATTTTCACGGCCATGGACCATTGCAATGCACCTGTACAGGGACATTGATCCGGACGCCAGGCTCTATGAATTCAACTGCGTGGAGTTTTCCGAGGAACTGCTTTACGGCGACCTGATGACCAGGAACCCGGATCGCGCCGAGTAAAATGCCCGCGAACACAAATACAGAAACAGAGGTTTCCACGATGCCCGGCAAATCCACAACCCACATGGTCCTGGCCGTTCTTTTCGGATTCTTAACCAGCCTCCCGGCTGCGGCTCACCACTCCTTCTCCGCGGAGTTCGATATCAACCAGCCCATCCAGCTGCGCGGCGAAGTCATCCGCATGGTGTTCACCAATCCGCATTCGTATATCTATATCAGCGTCACCACCGACAGCGGCGATGTCCAGGAATGGGCAATTGAAGGTGGCGCGCCCAACGCACTGATCCGTCGCGGCTGGAACCGCGACTCGCTGCCAGCCGGCACGGAAGTGGTCGTTCTTGGTTATCGGTCAAGGGATGGAGAAAACCGCGCCAGTGGCGGCGCCATCACCTTGCCGGACGGTTCGGAACTGGATGCCACATCGGCGGGTATCGGGGCTCCTCCCGGACAATAGGAATCACCCCGCTTTCAGCACTCAGGCCAGTGCCTGCCTCACATACTCCGGTGATAACGGCAACCGGCGTATACGTACACCGGTGGCATTGAACACGGCATTGGCCACTGCGGCCGGCACCGTCACGTGGCTTGGTTCGCCGGCGCCGCCAGGCGGCAGATCCGGCCGGTTCAGCGTCACGATCTCGATACTTTCCGGCGCATCCCGGATATCCAGGATCGGGTAACTCAGCCAGTCGACACTGCGTACCATTTCTTCATCGAAACGCACTTCCTCGAACAGGGTGCGGCTCAATCCCTGCACGATATTGCCTTCGATGGTGGTGCGCAGGCTCTTCGGGTTGATGATCAACCCGCAGTCGTGGGCCACGTAGAAACGTCGCGCCCATACGCGCCCGGTAGCCGGCTCCACCTCCACATCGCAGACGGTGGCAACATATCCACCGAAGGCCGTGGCCAGGGAAACACCTCGACCGGCAAGCAATTCACCGCTGCGTTTGCCCTGCGGTGCCGGGCGGCTTTCCCAGCCGGCCAGTTCGGCGACGGCTTCCAGCACAGCCCGCTCACGGTCATGCGTGAGGTACTGCAAACGCAGGGCGATAGGATCCTGGCTTGTGGCGACGGCAACCTCGTCGATGAAACTTTCGTGGGCAAAGTGAACCTGCGGCTCCTGCGGTGCCCGCATGTGCGATGTGCGCAGCGGCGAGGCCTTCTCCTGCAGCGGTGCAATGGTCTCCCAGTACGCCACGCTGTTGGGGAATTCATAGGATTCGGTCGGCGCGCCGAAATTATGCCGCCCTTCCCGTTCGTAGCCGGTGAGCTGGCCCACCAGCGTATCCTTGGGTTCGGATGCATTGAACCAGACATCCCAGCCCGACATGCCCTTGGCATGGAAATACCAGGCATTTATCGATTTGTCCTGCCCGATGCCCGCCTGGCAATTGATCACACAGGGCGGCGCCTTGGGATCCCAGGCGTGGCCCTCATGGCGCATCCACTGCATGCGCACAGGCTGGCCAAGATACTGTGACAACAGCGCCGCTTCATAGGCCGCCTCATCGGCATCGCTGCGACCGTAGGAGCCGGGGCCGGGTTTCCATATGACCCGCACCTGCTCCAGGTCCATACCCAGAATCTGCGCGATACCGTTGCGGGTATCGTGCGGCTTCTGGGTATCGGAATAAATCTCGGCATAACCGTCTTTCACATCAGCGACACCCAGTGACGGCCCCATGCGGGCATGGGACTGGAACGGCACGAAGTAGCTCGCCTCGAGCCGCGCATCCGCATTGGCTATTGCACGCAGCGTTGGCGCTGTTTCATAGGGCCGGCCGCCAAAGCCGCCCGTAGCGCTGTTACCGGTCGCAGGGCTGTTCTCGATATGGCCAAAAAGCTGTGCCACCGGCGGGACCGGGTCACCCGCCGGGCTCCACGTCACCACGAGTTCCCGGGATGCACGGATCGCGGCCCATTCGGTGTCGGCCACCACGGCCAGGAAATCGCCCAGGCGTACGACGCGTGCGGACGCAATGCCCCTGATCGAACTTGCATCGACCGCAACAGGCACCTGGTTGGCCACTGGCGGTCGCACGGCACGGGCATGCACCATGCCAGGCAGTACTACATGGTGGCAGTACTCGGTCGTCGCCATGATCTTGCCCGGTATATCCTTGCGCGGCACGGACGTGCCGACCACGCTGTAATTGGCAGCCTGTTTCGGCTGCGCCTGCCCGAATACGTTCAGGCCGTTGCCAAAGTTGCCGTTCCAGTCCAGTTCCGTATCGAGGCCATCGGCGATCAGCTCAGCGTAGCTGACGCGTGGCGAGGCACTGGCAGCGGATACGACGCCATTGCTTACACTGAGTGATTCAGCGGGCTGCCCCAGCACAGTGGCGGCCCGATCAAGCAGCACGCGGCGCGCCTCGGCGGCGGCATTGCGCAGGGCATTGGCACCCTGCCTGCAACCACTGGAGCCGCTTGCCCCGCCCTGGTTGGCCGTACGGTGGGTATCGCCCATCACGACATTGACCACATTCACATCCAGGTCGAGTTCCTCGGCCACCACCTGGGCTATGGCGGTATCCACGCCCTGCCCCATGTCCATCTTGCCGAAAAAGGCCGTGACGACACCATTGGTGTCAAAGGACAGCCAGGTATCGAGTTGGGCAGGACCAATCGGGCGGGGTGATGCTGCCAGGGTCTGCGCCTGGCTGCTGTTCATCGTGAGGATATTGAGGCCACTGCCGGTCGTGCAGGCGAAGACGATGGCGCCCTGGCCCATGAAGCGGCGGCGTGCGAAATCGACAGGTTGTTCATGCTTACCCATGCTTCACCTCCCCGTTTGCATAATCGCTGACGCGCGTACCGGCCACTGGTTGACCCAATGCCATGGCGTCGGCTGCCCGGCGTACGGCTCTAATAATGGCCATATGCGTACCACAGCGGCATTTGAGGCCGGTGAGCATCTGGCGGATTTCTGCATCGCTGCGATCGGGATCCTGTTCCAGTGCGGCAACGGCCGTCATCATCCAGCCGTTGGAGCAGTAGCCGCACTGTGCCGCCTCCTCCTCGATGAAGGCTGCCTGTACGGGATGCGGGTTTTCAGGGGTGCCGATTCCGTCCAGCGTGCGTATTTCGCCATTGACGGCTGCGGCAATCGGCAGGATGCAGGAACGCACCGCATTGCCATTCAGGATGACTGTGCAGGCGCCGCACTGGGACAGCCCGCAACCGAACTTCGGACCTCTCAATCCCAGCTCGTTGCGCAGGGCATACAGCAGCGGCATATCGGCATCGGCTTCCACTGCCTGCCCTGTGCCGTTTACCACAAGGTTGTACAAAGGCATGATTTGAATCCCCCAATGGAACAAATGTATCTATGTCCGGAATCTAGCTTTTCCCGAAGCATTAGTCCATGGCTGCACGGCGGCTGTGCCGGTGAAGGAGTTACTTGCGGGTGATGGCGCTGGTGGTGGCGTTATTGGCCAGGTTCTGGCCTTCGCGCATGGCGGCCGTGAGGCCGATGATGTACTGGTTGGTGGTGCCGAAATAGGTATCGGAGGCAACATCGAGGTTGCTGGATGCGACGTTCAGCACGCGCAGGTAGAGCCGGCCGGGCGGGTTGTCGTCGCCATAGCGGGGCGCATTGCTGAACATGCCCTCCCTTGTCATTTCAACGAGCACCTTCATGACACGCGTCAGGTTGTTCTGCATTTCCGCCTGGGTGAGCCTGTTTTTCTCGCCTTCTCCATTCACGCCCAGCGCCAGTTCCAGCGCCGCCTGTCCGACCTGGTCTGCCGTGGCGGTTTCCGCAGAGATGCCTGCCGGCAGGCGCCCGAGAATCGCACGGCGAATTTCACTGTCACTGAGTTGCGCGGAAGCGCCCACGGCTACCATTGTACTCAACAGGAAAAAACAGATGCGCAGCATGGTCATGGAATGATCAGTTATCCAGGAGTGCGTCGATAAAGGCGACGGTTTCGCTGTAACCCATCAATTCAGCAAGATCGCGCGGCGTCATGCCCCCGACATCCCTGGCATGAAAATCCACGCCCTGTTCCCAGGCATATTGCAGGGCAGCGTTCCAGCCGGCCTTGGCCGCACCGTGGGCGACATTCTGGCCGTTGGAGGCGACGTCATGGATACTGGCGCCGGCTTCGACCAGCAGTTTCATGATGGCTGCCGCCTGCTCCGCTGTCTTGTATTCCCCCGAAATCGGATACTCCATGAAGATACCGTAGACACGCCACACACCCGCCGCCGTCAGGATCGGGGTGACATCGTAAATCTTGTTGGCGGCGTTCACATTGGCGTCATAGGCCAGCAGCAATTCCACGGCTTCCACGTCGCCCGCTTTGGCGGCCTTGTGCAGTGCCGTCGCACCACCGTTGAGGACGCGACCGTCCGGACTGGCATCGGTATAGCCGCGATCACCACCGGCGCGGAACGGCGGCTCCTTCTTCAGGCGCATGTCCGGGTTGATGCCCATGTCGAGCAGGGTCCTGGCGATATCCAGGGCGGTAAGCTGGTCCGTTGACGGCAGATCGCCGCGCCGGCTGCTGGGTATCAGGTGCAGATCGATGGTGTGATACAGGGCATTGCGTCCCCACCAGTCCCAGCGCTGGATATCGGCACCGCGCTCAATAAGCAGGTTCGCGGCATCCCAGTGCAGGTTCAGGGTCGCCATCAGCAACGGTGACTGCCCCCACAGATCGGTCAGGTCGATGTCGGCACCGCCGTCGAGCAGGGCCTCGATGCAACCCTGGCACCCTTCCCTGGCGGCATACAGCAGCGGTGTATAACCACCCGGATCGATCGGCTTCACACGCGGCTCCGACGTGATGTAGCGCGGCCAGCTGTTGTCCTTGCCGCGCGCATCCACCTGCGCACCGTGTTCGACAAGCAAACGGACCATGTCGGGCTGGCTCTGTGAGGATGCCCACATCAGTGCCGTCTGCTCGCCCCAATGTTCACGGGCATTCACATCGGCGCCGCGCTCGAGCAGCAATGTCGCCGTATCGGTATTGCCCGTGCGGGCCACCGCCATGAGCAGGGTCTGGCCATCGGGGTTGGGAGATTCCGGATCGCCACCGGCTTCAAGCAGGGACCGCATGATGGTGAAGTCGCCATGGACAGCGGCCACTGTCATGGGCGTGGCGTTGTAATCGTTTTGCGCGTTGGGGTCGGCGCCTGCTTCCAGCAGGCGTCCGACCAGAAGGGCATCCTGGTGATGCACTGCCCAGTGCAGGGCCGTGGTGCCGTCTACCGAGCGTTCGTTGACATCGGCGCCCTGGTCCAGAAGAGCCAGTGCGGCAGGCTGGTTGCCCTGCTCAGCCAGTACCGGCAGTGAATCCGCACCGAGTACCGGCAAGGCGGTCAGCAGCAGTGCTGCCAGTGTGGCGCGCAGGACGTTCACGTCAGACTTCCGCGAACAGGCCCGTGCTGTCACCGAGGGATTCCACACCGGGGATACCGGCCCTGTCCAGAATGGTCAGGATCAGGTTGGCATGCGGCGTGTCCGCGGCATAGGCAAGATGCTGGCCGCCCTTGATGCGGCCATTACCCTTCCCGAAGATCGCCGACGGCAGCGGGTTGGCATTGTGCGCATTGGAGTCACTCATATTGCTGCCGAACAGGATAATGGAGTGATCGAGCAGCGAGCCGTCGCCGTCAGGTGTACTGCTTAAACGGTCCAGGAAGCGTGCGAATATCCTAGCGTGATAAGCCTGCACGATCGCGCACCTGTCCATGTTCGACTGGATATAACGGTGATGTGACAGCGGGTGGTAGGCATCGGAGATACCGATCTGGTTATAGGTCAGCATGCTGATTTCCGCGGAGAGCATCATGCTGGTGATACGGGTCAGTTCCGCTTCATAGGCAAGCGCCGTCAGGTCGAGCATCAGGTTGATGTGCTCTTCCCAGTTGCCGGGCACGCCCAGTGGCGCATCCGGAATCTCGACACCGGTGAAATCCTGCTGGCCCAGTTTCTGTACCTGACGTTCGACATCCCGCACCGAGTCCAGGTATTCCTCCATGCGCTGCTGGTCGGCATTGCCCAGCCGGCCGGTCAGCGAGGAGGCGCTTTCGGAGACCAGGTCCAGCAGACTGAACTTCTGGTTCATGATGGATTCGCGCTCGGCGGCGGTGTCACCCTGGCCGAACATGCGGAAGAACAGTTTGCGCGGATTGTGCTCCAGCGGCAGCGGCTGGGTGCGCGTGCGGAACGAAATGGTGGAACCGTAGCCGCAACCGAGGGTGGGGTCACAGGCGCCCGCACTGGAGGCTTTCACCTCGGTGCACAGTTCCAGAGAAGGAAAAGGTGTGTCCCGGCCAAGATGCTGGGCGGCAATCTGGTCGGCGGATATGCCGTAGTTCGGATCGTTTTCATCGACGGTGAACGGCGAGGCGCAGCTCAGCCATGTTCCCGGTGACGTGGCATGCACGCCGGCACCTTCAGCCGCCCGGTTGCGCAGGCCGCTGACGATGGTCATCTGGTCGCGGTATTTCTCCAGCGGTTTCAGAATGGGTGTCATCGCGAAATCGGTACCCGCGGTTTTCGGCGTCCACTTGTCCATGATGGCGCCATGGGGAAAGTAGAAGAATCCCAGCTTGGGACTCGGCGCGGCAGCGGTTTGCGCCAGCGCGGTACCCGCCGGAATCATCGCATCCAGCAGCGGCAGGCCGATGGCGGTCCCCATCCCCCTGAGCATGGTCCTGCGTGACAGGTGTTTCTTCGATATGAACATGTGTCTTCCCCCGGACCCGCCCTCGGGCCCCCTTTTACCTGGCTAGCGTTGTGGTACCACTGCCATGCCAATAAAACTGGTCAATAACTATACAGCAAGTCTACTCCCCGGCCACTGAATTTGCTGCAAGAAATTCGCCTTCCGCCTCGTATTTCAGCCGGAACTGCTCGCTGTTGACGATACCCATAACTAGCGAGGAAAACCGGTAATTTTCTGCCGCGGCCTCACGCACGATCTGCCGGATCGCGGGCATATCCGGGTACTCGATACGGCGCCCCAGGGCAAAGAGCATGAGTTTTTCCGTGAAGGTCTGCACGAACTGGTCGGGGCGTGCCATGATCGCCTTGCGCAGCTCGACCGGACCCGCGACGGGCGTACCGTCCGCGAGAACGCCCGAGGCATCGATGGGCGACCTGGCCATGCGGTCGATATCACGCCACCGGCCGACGGCATCGAAGTTTTCCAATGCAAAGCCGAGCGGATCGATGACCCCGTGGCAACCGTTGCAGGACGGCTTGGAGCGGTGCGATTCCAGCCGCTCCCTGACGGTGGTGAATTTCTCGCCGGCCTCGATCTCGACGAATCCTTCAACATCGGGTGGCGGCGCTGCGGGTGGTGTACCCATGATGTTTTCCAGCAGCCAGGCGCCGCGCAGTACCGGTGAAGTCCGGTTGGGGTAGGAAGACACCATCAGGACGCCGCCTTTGCCGAGCAGGCCAAAGCGCCGCTCATCGGCCAGCGTCACGCGCCGGAAATCCGCGCCGCGAATATCGTTGATGCCGTAATGCAGGGCGAGGTTTTCATTCAGGTAGGTGTGATCGGCTGTCAGCAGGTCCAGCACGCTGCGGTCAGCACCGAAGATGCTTTGCAGGAACAGCAGGGCTTCCTGCGTGAGGTCGGTGCGGATATTCCGGTCCACGTCACGGAACAGTTGGGTATCGGGCGTGATGTTGTCCAGTTCGGCCAGCCCCAGCCACTGGAACCCGAAGTTATTGGCCAGGTTTACGGCGCGCGGGTCAGCCAGCATGCGCCTGACCTGTGATTCGAGTACCGCCGGGTCCTTCAGGCCATCATCGACGGCAATCTCCAGGAGGGTCTCGTCAGGGATGGAACTCCACAGGAAGAAGGACAGGCGCGAGGCAAGTTCGAGACTGGTCAGTTCGTAGGTCACCCCCGGCGGCAGTGCTTCGGGGACGGGCTCGAGGCGGTAGAGGAATTTCGGGTGGGCGAGAATGCCGGACAGGGCAAAGGCGATACCCCTTTCAAACCCGTCCTCCGAATAGCCGGATTCATAGAGCCGCATCAGCAGGTCAGTGTCCTCGTCCGCCAGCAGGCCGCGGAAGGCTTCGTTGGCGAGATCCGTCACGATGCTCCTGGCACAGGTGGCCTCGTCGGCGTCATTATCCGGGTGGCAGGAAAATATTTTTTGCCGGCTTGGCGTATCGCTCAGCCCGGTGGCATTGACCGGACCGTAGATCTCGAACTGCCGCACCATGGCGATCTCGTCCTGTCCCTTGCGGGGGGTCTGCTGCTGCAGGGGGGCATCGGATTCGGCAAATGAACGATGCAGGAAGAACACGGCAACCTTGTGCGGGCCCGCTGTGGTGGTCACGGGAATATCGCGAAGCCTGGCGTTCATTTCATCGATGGCGGGGGCACGAATCTTGTCGAGACGCTCGGCATCTTCGAGGCCGCCCATTTCGGTTTCAAAAAATTTGCGGCCGTCGATAGTGGCCACCAGGGTGTGCCTGTGCTCCATGCCCACAGTCGCCAGGCTGGCAGCGATACTGCCGATGTTCAGCAGGTAGTCCCCGTCACTGGGAAAATAATGTTCGACCACGGCACCGCCGCGCGTTCCCAGCGGCAGGCCTTCGACGTGGAACGACTGTCCCACCGTGGAGAAACTGTAAGGTGTACCGGAAGGACGGGCATTGGCCGAGCCCACGGCCTGTTCACTCACGGTCCTGGCAGCGCTCAGGTACTGGTCGATGAAGGTCGGCGTCACCTGCAGTGCGGTGGCGACGTTGTCGAATCCGTCCTCGGCGCCATCGACCGGCAGCAGGGAGTCCACGTCCACTTCCAGGCGCAGGAAATCCCTGACCGCGTTCGCGTATTCGGTACGGTTCAGTCGGTGCAGCAGTTTTTCACCGGGATTTTTGTAGTCCCTTGGCTGGTCCAGGTTGCCTTCCAGCCAGGCGACGAATTCATCGACCTTCGCGTTGTCGGGTTTGTCCTGTCCCGGCGGCGGCATCATCCTGCCGCGCAGCTTGCGCACGACTTTTTCCCAGGTTTCGGCATCGGCAAGGATGCCATCGTGCGCCATCAGGTCGAAGGCGAGCCCGCCGCTGTAGTCGTCCAGGTTGTGGCAGTCCATGCAGTATTCATCGAGCATAGCCCACTGCGCGTCGGCACGGGCATCGAGCGTTTCCTGTGTCGGCACTTCATTGACGGGCAACGCGGCCGACGCATCAACGGCCGCTTCCTGCACGGCCGGGCCGCCACTGTCGCCACAACCGGTCAGGCACAACACGATCGCCAGGAACAGGCATGACCTGCAGGCGGTATCGGTTAGGGCTGTGGATTTCGGATTGATCATCGGGTCGGCACCGGGCAAATGGCTTACGGGATGTTGAGCACCCGGTAATTCTGCGGATCGCGTACACGACCCTGGAAGCTTTCGAAAGCCAGCGTCATGAACTGGGTGGGATCACCCATCTGGGCATCGAACTCGGCGGTGTGATGCTCCGACAGGATATCCGCGAGACTGTAGCTGTCGATCAGGGATCCATGAAAGCGGTCAAAAACGGTCAGGTACATCTGGTTCTGCGCCTGCAGTTCTTCCAGGGTCATGACGTCGCCGTATGCGGGTATGATGGTGGTATTTGCATCGGGCACCGTCAGCAGGGAAACGAAACCGTCGAGCAGGCCGCCGATGTAACCGCCGGTCCACCAGTCGATCTCCGGCCAGCGTCCGTTGGACACCATGCCGCCGGTCACCAGGACATTCCCGTCCTCGAAGTAAACCCAGATGTCGCCATCGGTATGGGCATTCCAGGCGTGGCCAAAATAAATATGCTGATCACCGATCTGCATATCGGTGTCATCATAAAAGGTCGTGGTCGGCAATCCGGCAGCGGGCAGCGGCGCAAAGGTTTCACCGGACCAACGCTGCCAGATTTTCGTGCTCAGCCACTGCTGGGTATTTTCGTGGGCGATGATCTCCACGCCTTCCCTGCCGAGCGGGACGTTGGCACCGGTCTGGTCCGGATGCCAGTGTGTGTTGATCAATGCCCTGATCGGGGTGCTGGGGAAATTGGCATCGAGAACCTGGCGCAGGCCGTCGTACCAGTCGGCATGACCGCCATCCACCAGAATGAGTCCTTCGCTGCTTTTCACTGCCAGCACGTTGGAGTCCGGGCCCTTGATGAACAGCATGTTGTCTGACAGACGACGGGTTTCCAGGGACTGTGCGGATACGGAAAGCGATGCAACCAGCAGGCAACAGGCGAGTACAGCCAGCGTCCTGGTCCGGGAAAGGTACTGCCTGGCGTTGCCCAAATTCATTGTTTTTTCGTATTGTGCGCCTAGACTTGTTCAGCCGGGCTGGTATTTAATAATGACAGTCTTTTTTCGGGATTTTTAAGCGATTTGAGTATATCGGTGCCGCTTGTATTTTTATAGAAATAATAAAGGAAAGATTATGCAACTCAAATGTAAACAATTATTTTCACTGGGAATTCTTACTGTTCTTGCTGCCACCACGCCGGTCTTTGCACATCACTCCCTGGTCGGGGAATTCGACACTTCGGTCAGCTTCGAAATTCGTGGAGCCATCACCGAAGTGGAGTGGACCAACCCGCACATCTGGCTGTACCTGGATGTCGCCTCTGAAGACGGCAAGCTGGAAAAATGGCAGTGTGAAATGGGCTCACCCAACCAGCTGATCCGCCAGGGCTGGGCAAAGGAAGACCTGCCGCTGGGCACGGTCATTCGCGCCAACGCCAACCCTGCACGTGACGGCTCCAACACCTGCAGCACAAGAAGGATCACACTGGACGACGGCACGCCGGTTTTTTCACGCGTCGGCAACCAGTAACTCTTGTAACTGCTGCATTATCCAAGGGGGTATCAGGAACATGATTCCACGCAGGTTTATTTTCGCTGTTTTTTCCACGCTGCTGCTGGCCGGCGGATTCATCCAGCAGGTTTGCGCCCAGGATGACATTCCGCGTCTTGCCAGCGGCAAGCCGAACTTCAACGGTATCTGGGAATTCCCCTACGTGCCAGACATGGCGCGCAGCAACGGGCGCAACCAGTTCGGCCCGGGTGAACTGCCCTTTACGGATGCCGGCCGGCGCAATTTCGAAAGCTACAATGCCACCGACGGCGACTACACCGGTGCCTGCCTGCCCTTCGGTCACGTGCGCTCCATGAATTCACCGAACCCGGTGCAATTTTTCCAGACCGACGATGCCTTCGCCTACCTGTTCGAAGTGAACACCTGGCACCACTCGTTCAAGATCGGCGGCCCTGACATGAGTGAGCGCCTGCCGGCGACCTGGTACGGCAACTCGCACGCTGAATGGGATGGCGACACCCTCGTGGTGACCACGAAGAAATACAACGGCAAGACCCGTCTGGATACCATCGGTCATCCGCACAGCCACAAGATCACCGTGACTGAACGGCTCACCCTGCGCGATGCGGACACCATCAACTACGAGATCACCGTCGACGATCCGATCTACTATTCCGAGCCCTGGAGCAACCAGCGCACATTTACCCGCATGTCTGACGGCCTGGGCCTGCTGGAATATTCCTGCAACGAGAACAACCGGGGGTTCTGGGACGGCAGGATCCAGCTGCCGGATTACGAAAACTGGCATACTTACGACCCGGCCGATTACGACTGACCGTAAACTGACCGGAAAGAGTTGCAGTAAAACGGGAAGCTGGCGCTTCCCGTTTTTTTTTGAGTGAAACTTCAGGGCCCGCTGGTCAGCAGAGTTACGCCGCAGTCGAAACTGACTGTCGCCCCGGGCGCCAGTGCCACCAGGTTCTCGCCGGTATTGAAGGCGTTCACACCGCAACTCACCGACTCCAGCGCGATGGCGCGGCGGTCAGGTGGAATGAACACCTGCATGTGACGGTATCCCCCTTCTCCTGGCGACCCCGTATCCTGCCACAAGGCGACACCGACCCGGCGCTGTTCAGACCAGAGCTGCGCCACGGCCCTGCCAGGTGCCTGCCCGCTGAGTTTAAGTGAACTGTCGATGGCCTGCTCTCCAACCCGGGAAAATTTTTCGAAATCATGGAACGGCCTGACTGCGCCTGTCGGAAGCAGTTGTGCATCCAGTACCGCCAGGTCGCACCCGGGCAATTGGAGCGACAACTCGTCCACCTGCCCTTGCAGCGAAAAGTAGGGATGCCAGCCCACACCGACGGGTACGGCCGTGTCATGCAGGTTGTGCACGGACATGGTGATATGCAGTTCTGCCGGACTTTGCAGGCGGTACTCGACCGTGATTTCGGCCGGAAAGGGATATTCAGGCCTTGCACCATCGTAGCGGTACTGAACCGCGATGGCAGCGGTGTCCGCGCCCACCGCCTGCGAAACGATCTGCGGGGTAAGCTGGTTCAGGAAGCCGTGCAGCGCGTTTTCCCCACCCGGCGCGTTCAACGGAAAACGGTATTCCTTGCCCTGCCAGGCATAGCGGCCTTTTGCCAGGCGGCTGGGAAATGGATAAAGCCAGGCACCGCGGTACAGGGGATTGCCCGCGGCCAGTTCCGCATCACTGCATCCGGCCAGGACATCGATGCGCTCACCGGCCTGCGTGGTGAAGCAAAGGCGCTGGCAGGCACCGCCGTGTTCAGGCAGGAGTTCAAGCAGGCAACGCTTGTCCTGTGGGGAAAGGATCAACGGGAAGCCGTTTCAGCAATCACGCAAAGACGCCGCTTTCACTCGAGCGCTTCGGTGTACTCGAAAGCCAGTTCCTTGCACTGGTCGACGGCGAAAGGTGCATCGGCAAGCAGCACGATATCGTTGCCTGCATAGGTATCCTCAAAATACACCGGGTCCTCGGCCTCGAATTCCCGGTTCAGCTCCAGCCGGCCCAGGCTGTCGGTATCGAGACTGAAGCGCTCGACCACGTGCAGCTGGCTGCTGTTGGGTACGTTGCCCGCGATGCGCCCGGGCAGGAAACCGATAGTATCGACCACCAGGGTATCGCCATCCCAGCGGCCGATGGAATGTCCGCCCCTGCTTAGCTCGTAATAACCGGGATGGCTGTCCATGTTCATGTGAATGGTGCGCACCAGATCGCGACCGTACTCGATGGTGATGGTGTCGCCGGCCTGGGTAATGCGATTGATCGGCCCGTCAAATACCCAGTCAAACAGGATGCTGGTGATCCCGCAGGCGATGCGGGGGGTTTCCTCGACCGGCTGGGCGCGCAGCACGGCCTCGCGCGCCTTGCCGAGCGTGGTCAGCGTGACCGGCCTTGGGCCCCAGCCGGAAGGCTGCGCATCGGCCGGATCCAGGGTGCCCGCCATGATGCCTTCCACCATGCTTTTCGGGACAAGCCCGGCACTGGTGCCATCGGGTTTGTTGGTAATCAGGTATTGCTCCTGCGCCCATTCACCGCTGATGTTCGGTTCGCCGCTGGACAGCCGCGCCGGCCGCTCTTCCTGCGGTGCCAGCACCTCACTCAACTGCTGGTAACGTTCCAGTGCCGGTCCGTCCCCAATGGCCATGGTTTCCACGTAACAGGACGTGGGATCGTCCCGATGGGGACGGCCCGTGATATCGATGTTGACCCCCGGCACGAACATCTCCGGCGACCAGCCGGAACGCCGCAGCACGGTGGCTGCCCGCATTTCACACCCCATCTTGCGGATACTGCCGTCATCGAGCACCACATCGAACAGCACGTAGGAATGGGGATTCACGAACTCGAGATCGGTGAGCGTGCCGTGCAGCTCGATATTGCCATTCATGTCGAAACGGCCGAACCCGTGATGCGCCATCGCCGGTATGGCCGTCATGGCCATGATCACCGGAATCAATCCTGACGAAATTTTCATATCCCCATCCTGCTTGTCGTTATGGTCCTGTCAATCGCTTAATCAGTGGCGAAGCAATAGAGCAAGCCCGCACCGCCCACCTGCACCAGGTTGGCCTGCGTGCAGCCGGGGGTACCGTGCGAAGAGTTCCAGGGTGAACCCGGATCGCTGAATGAATAGCGGTCGCCATGTCCCACCCAGGCCCTGCCTTCGGTGCCGCTCGTCCAGTTGTTGCAGGTGTAATCCTCACCCGCCGGGAACGCGGTGCCGTCCAGCCGGGAGCCGGTGAGGATGTCATGTTCGGTGAAATCCGGGTTGCCGTCTATGCGCGAGGCGAACTGGTGGCCGTTCTCATCCCGGGAATGCATCCAGTTGAAGTTGGAATTGTCGTAATGCAGGTTTTCCACGCTGGTGGCCATGACCACGCCCTTGGCATTGGCCCATGGGCCCGAACCGATCCGGTCCCTGGCATTGACCGCGTTCGGTCCCTGGGTACTCAGGTATGCTGCCCAGGTCCGGTGGCCGGCACCGGCTTCCGTGGCCAGAGCCTGGCAATGGGCATCGGCCCCGGCCAGCCCCCCGAGGTTGCCGCCGTTGCCGATACCCCGACTGGTGACAAAAAAGCCCATTTCCGGGCGCTCGGCAGTGGCATCCGGCTGGGCGGCATAGCCCTGCCCTGTCAGCATGCCAAATGTGGTGATAAGCGTTGTGACGATCAGTGATGCGGCGCTTTTGATTTTCATTTTTCTTCCCCCGTGTTATTCAAAGCGAACCCAATAATCGCGCATTCACCAGACCCGCACAAGGCCTGGCACGGACTGCCGCACGGCCGCGATTTCATGGAATTCTGCCGGCCAGTTCAAAGACTTCTTTACCACACACGCCTATTCTCCCTATACTTTTTTACATGCCTGACCGTGGTTGACGACCACATCCTTATGCAAGGAGTAGCGCAATGTGTGACGAACATACCCTGAAAGACTGGGAAGAATACCTGAAGAACAAGCCGGTCTCCCGGCGCAAATTCACCAGGCTGACCGCCGGTGCCGGCCTTGCCGCCGCCTTTCCGGGCATGGCAACAGCGCAGCGACTGACTTCCGGTGCCGTCGATGTCCTGACGCCCGATGGCATCGCGGACTGCTACATGTCGCATCCACCCAGCGGTTCCTACCCGGCCGTGCTCATCTGGCCTGATGTGCTGGGACTGCGCCCCGCGTTCATGGACATGGGACGCCGCCTGGCCGGGTACGGGTATACCGTGCTGGTCGCCAACCCTTACTACCGGGATGCCAAGGCCCCGGTTGTGAAAGCCGGCGCTTCCTTCAGTGACCAGGCTGTTCGCGATACCGTGATCCCGCTGGCCAACAAACTGTCCCCCGAAACCCATTTTACCGACGCCCGCGCCTTCATCGATTTCCTCGAACGCCACGACGCCGTTGCCCATGACCGCAAGATGGCCACTATTGGTTACTGCATGGGCGGCCCTATGGTCATGCGCACCGCTGCGGCCAGACCGGACGTCATTGGCGCGGCAGCCAGCTTCCATGGCGGCGGCCTGGCAACGACTGCCGACAACAGTCCACACCTGCTCATTCCTGATATGAAAGCCGATTTCCTGGTCGCGATCGCGGAAAACGATGACATGTCCGACCCGCAGGCGAAGACTACGCTGCGGGACTCTTTCCAGGCCGCCGGCCTGAATGCGGAAATTGAAGTCTATGATGGCGCCCAGCACGGCTGGACCGTGTTTGATTCAACGGTCTATGACCAGGACCTGGCTGAACGGGCCTGGAACAGGCTGCTTGCCCTGCTGAAAGAGGCGACTGCCTAAGCAAGCGTCGTAACAAAACGACGTTAGCCGTTAAAAGACGAAAGACGTTAGCCCTTAAAAGACGTTAGCCGTTAAAAATAGTCGCTGGTG
>Ga0181580_10001503_pt1 | contig 18614 bp, 20 predicted proteins | sample 071ome_23_FD_132413 | JGI IMG/M metagenome (GOLD analysis project Ga0181580, IMG submission 132413) | Coastal salt marsh microbial communities from the Groves Creek Marsh, Skidaway Island, Georgia - 071403BT metaG (megahit assembly) | ecosystem: Environmental > Aquatic > Marine > Intertidal... | reverse complement strand
TTTAGTGCATCGCCGTTTAATTGGCCTCCACCTTGTGGGCCTGCAATAGTAGCAAATTTACTACGTGCTTCACCCAGCATATATTTACAAGTAGCAACAGTGTAATCTTTTATCCATTGCTTTGCAAGATAATCATCTAGTAATTGCTCATCTGGTCTGTAGTTATAGCATAAAAGTAGTAGCGTTTCTTCTGTACGTGAACGCTGTAATATTGTTAATTTTTTGTTTGCTGTATTCCATTTAAATTCAATAAATGATCCAAACATTCTACCTACTAATTCTTGGTATTGTGAGAAGAAATCGTATGTAGCAAGTCCGCCCATGTTAGAACTGGCTAACAAATATGTGTTTGTGTATGCAAGGTTAAACGGTTCAAACAGTGTACCACCATCTCCTCCGCCAGTGCGTGATCCAATTGATCTGCGAAATATTCTACGAACTTCAACTATTTCATTTGGTAGTGTATATTCATTTTGATCAATAACAGTAGGCATAAAGAAGTAACTTTCTTCTACTGAATTGTCTGATCTTTGACGAAATCTTGCCAGTGCTTTTCCTAATGCTGTTTCGTAGTGTACTGGATCAAGTTCAACATCAACCATACCTCCGCCTAACATAGCATTAACATAGTCAAATATTTCTTGTTTTTTAGTTGTAAGTGTTGCCATACGAAAAGTTCTCCACAAGTATTTATCGTTCGATAAATATGTATATGCCAAGATTATCTTTATACAAACCAGAGAAAGGCAAAGATTACGAATTCATAGACAAACGGATCTATGAGATGTTCACTGTGGGTGGCACAGACGTCTTTGTTCACAAATATTTGGGTCCGAAAAATCCAAATGAAGCTGATGCTACAGCAGATCAGCCTCGTTATGATGCTGTTAAAGAAACTAACATACAAGATATGTTGTTTATGGAAAACAGAGATCGAAAATACGATCCAGATATCTACACAATGCGTGGTATTTACAATGTACAAGATATAGACTTTAATATGAGTCAGTTTGGATTGTTCTTATCTAATGATACACTGTTTATGACCATTCATATAAATTCAAGTGTAAAAACTCTTGGTAGAAAAATAATGCCAGGCGATGTTATAGAGTTACCGCATCTTAAAGATGAATATGCTCTAAATGACTACAGTGTAGCTCTTAAAAGGTATTACGTTGTAGAAGACGTAAACAGAGCCGCAGAAGGATTTAGCCCTACTTGGTATCCGCACTTGTATAGAATTAAATTAAAGCAAATAGTAGATAGTCAAGAATTCAAAGAAATATTAGATTTACCTATGGAAGAGGATAATCCAGGTAGTGGAACATTGCGAGATCTTTTATCAACATATGAAAAAGAAATGCAAATTAATAACGCTGTTGTGCAACAAGCAGAAGCCGATGCAGCCAAATCTGGCTATGACACAAGTCATTTCTTCACACTACAAACAGACGATAACGGTGAAGTTGAACTTGTAACTACAGATACAACTGACTTAGATGCTAGTACACAGAACGAACTTGCAGACAGGGTTATGCAAACACCTGAAAGAGAAGGTTATCAAGGGTACTTGCTAGGTGATGGTATTCCTAGCAATGGTGAAGTATTTGGACACGGTATAGGATTTCCTTCAGGCAGTGCAGAAGGAGATTTCTTCTTAAGGACAGATTTTATGCCAAATAGATTATTTAGATATGACGGTAGACGTTGGGTTAAACAAGAAGATTCAGTACGCATGACATTGACAAACACTGACACAAGATCACACCAAAAAGGAACATTTGTAAACAACACAAATACAGACACGATTGGTGGTGAGGTTGTTGAAGAAAGACAGAGTTTATCAAAAGCACTTAGACCTAAGGCAGATAACTAATGCAACATTTTTATGACGGACAAATAAGAAGATATATAACTCAAATAGTCAGATTAATGAGTAATTTTTCTTACAAAGACGGAAGTGGAAATTTAACACAAGTTCCTGTTATGTATGGAGATATTACACGACAAGTTGGTCATATACTAAGAGATAATTCCGAAAATAAAATTCCTAGTGCTCCTAGAATGGCTGTATACATCACAGGATTAGAAATGGATACAACACGATTAAGTGATGCAAGTTATGTTAACAAATTAAACATAAGAGAACGTGCCTATGATGAAGATGGTAATGAATATCTAAACACACAAGGTAAGAACTACACAGTTGAAAGACTTATGCCTACACCTTACACTTTAAGTGTAAACGTTGATATGTGGACTTCAAATACAGATCAAAAATTGCAATTAATGGAACAAATTTTGATGCTGTTTAATCCTAGTTTGGAAATACAAACAACAGATAATTATGTAGACTGGACCAGTCTTAGTGTGGTAAATCTTGACACAATTAATTTTAGTTCAAGATCTATTCCGATAGGAACTGAAAGTGAAATAGATGTTGCAACTATGGGGTTCAAAACTCCTATTTTCATATCACCACCTACCAAAGTAAAACGACTAGGAGTAGTGCAAGCCATTGTTCAAAGCATTTACGACGAAACCAAAGGTACAATAGAATTAGATCTAAGTAGGCCGCAAGGAGCATTAAGTAGTGCAGGTGAAGGTGCAGCAGTTCCTAACGCTGATGTAAAAACCACAGTTTCTATAACGCCAACAGGTACTATAGCAACAACAAAAAACAAAAAAGATGTATTCAAAGAAGATGCAACAACAGTTGTTAGTAATACCTACAAAGATTATGGATTGCTTGTAATGACCAATACTGCTAAAATTATTAGACGCGGTGTTGTGGGTAGTGTTTCCTGGGAAGCATATGTCGAAGCGTTCCCTGATATATTTGAACCAGGATTGACAGAATTAAGACTTAAGAGAAAAGATGTAGAAAACGAAATAGCAGGTACAGTTGCAATTAATGCAACAGATCCAAGTGAATTAATTATAAATTGGGACAGTGATACTATTCCTAGTGATACTATTATAACAGGACCAACGGGTGATGCAAATAAAATTAGTTATATAATAGATCCTACAAAAACAAGTCCTGTATCTCTAAGGACTACTGGGACTAGAATATTGTTGCTAGGCACAGGCATAGGTGATTCTATAAATGTTGACGGCGCTGATGATTGGAAAAATGCTGATGGTACTGACTTTATTGCTGGTGAAAATGATATTGTAGAGTGGGATGGATCTAAATGGCATGTAGTTTTTGACGCAAGTGAAGCAACTGATAACATTTACACAACTAATTTAAATACTGGTATTCAATACAAATGGGATGAAGGAGAGTGGATTCTTTCGTTTGAAGGGGAATATCCACATGGAGCATGGCGTCTAAAGTATTAGTATAATTACTAGTATGAATAATATTATTTGCAGCGGAGCATTATTTTACACTCTAGATACTAAACGTTTTCTCTTTTTACATCGTACGCAGGGAAAACAAAGCAATCTTTGGGGTTTAGTTGGTGGTACTGCTGAGGATAAGGAAACTCCTTGGGAGAGTCTCAAGCGTGAAATTTCTGAAGAAATAGGTAAAATAGATATTAAAAAAACTATACCGTTAGAAACGTTTATTTCTAATGACAGTAAATTTCATTTCCATACATATCTATGCGTGGTAGAACAGGAATTTATACCTAAATTAAATAAAGAACATGACGGGTATGCATGGGTTACATTTACTAAATGGCCAAAACCTTTGCATCATGGTTTAAGAAACACACTTACAAACAAAACAAATCAAACCAAACTTGAAACTGTCTTTAAACTTATAGAGTTACTGTAATGAATAAACAAAATAATGTAAAAAAGCAAGATTGGGGATTTGAAATCTTATGGACAAATTCCCAAAATTACTGTGGTAAACTTTTAGTATTTCAAGAAGCAAATAAAAAAACAGGGTTCTTTTTTCATAAACAAAAAGATAAAACTTGGTTTGTAAATAGTGGCAAGTTTTTATACAAATGGATAGACACATCAGACGGTAAAATTTATCAATCTGAAATAAAAGAAGGTGATACATATCACGTCCCGCAACACAAGCCTTGTTTTTTACAAAGTTTAGTTGCAAATAGTAGTATAACAGAAGTAAGTAATGGCGAATTTGATGATGATTTTTGTCTTATAATTAGACCGGAGATAGTTGAATGATTACACTAATTCAATCAGATAAGTTTAAAAAAGATCTAAACAAATATAAAAAAATTTCTCAAACCTTACAAGGTAGATACAAAGAAAAACTAGATTTATTAATAGAAACTTACACAAACTTTGCTAATCAAATTGAAGTAGCACACAGTTCTCAACATACAACTAGAGTTGATCCGAGATTAGTTAGAGATGTAAAAACCAATCTAACGCATACCAGAGAACAAATAGAAAAATTAATAAAACAATTAGATAACTGAAATTCGTTTAATTGTTATTGGTCCTACCATTGCAGCATGTAAAGTACATTGATATCTATAGTTTCCTGAAATAGTTTCAGGTACTTCCCAATATAAAGTTCCACCGTCTTTGCCTTGAGCATTTGCCCCGGTAGAAACATTACCAATTACGTCAACATGAGTCAAGCCAGTGTTATATGGTGTGCCAGTTCCGTCCTGTATTTCAAATGGATGCCCGCCAATTTGATCTAAATCAAATGCTATGGTCATTCCGCCTATAGCATAAAATGTTGGATTGTTTCCTGTGTATCCGTGACTTGCACATGTATATGCAGTATTACCGTTATTAGTTAATCTTAGCATTGCAAATGCAGGCATATAAATTTTATCAATTGTTCTGCCGCCAGTACGCTGTACTTCTTCTAGATCATCAAACTTTGTTACACCTAATGTACCAGTAAAATTAACAGTGACGGTCTTATTTGTGCCGTTAGCAGTTGTACTTATATTTGAGCCGCCTACTATAGTAAATTGGTCTGTAGTGCTTGCTGCTGTTATTATACCTGCATCACCTAATACACTTTGGAATATATTTTGATCAGGATCACCACCGCCACCACTGACTGTGTCAGGACCCCAAGCAGAACCGTCCCAAATTAATGCTTGGCCCGTTGCAGGAACAGTTGCAGCAACATCATTCAAATCTGAAAGATTGCTTGTAGTACTAAGTGCATCAGTAATACCATAACCTGCGATAGTGGTTGGTTTATTACCAAGATCTGCAAAATCTTCAACTGCGTCTGTAATTCCATACCCTGCAATAGTTGTAGGTTTGCCTGATAGATCGGCGAATGCACCACCAAAATTACTTGTGCCTGCACCTATTGCTGTTCTAACTTCTGCTGCTGTTATGCCTGTAGCAAGAGTCGGTGTGCCCGAGCTATCTTCAATTGCAGGAGGGTTAGGTATTAAATTTCCTGTGTCAGTTAAATCTCCAACATCTGATGGAATGGTAGGAGTATTAGAATGATTGTTGTAGTTTAGATAATACGAACCGTCAAATCCGTCAAGTGTATCAGCATCTAAGCCTGCGCCACCTTGTGCTACGTCAAGTCCTGGTGCCCACTTTGCACCATCCCATTTTAAAACCTGACCTGTTGTTGGTGGACTAGAAACTGTGTCAACGTCTGATAAATTATTGATGCTTGCGTTGAGATTAAATGTTAAATTAGCTCCAGAAGCTTGAGAATCAAGGCCAACACCGCCTACAAATGTTACACTGTCACTTGTTGATGATGCAACAATACTACCTATGTCTGCATTAAATGTTGTAAAAACATTTTGGTCTGGATCACCTGTTGTTCCTGTAAAATTTATAGTTACTACATCACCGGTAATACTTGTTGATATGTCAGTCCCGCCACTTACAGTAAGTATATCATTTTCTTGGTTAGCAGTTGTAGTACCTGTATCTGCATTGAATGTTGTAAATGTATCTGGTACTGCGGCCGCACCAGCTACCACGTTCCATGACGTACCGTCCCACTGCCAAATAGTGGTTCCGTCAGTAAATTGGTCTCCTATTGTAGGTGAAGCTGGAAAGTTTAATGCCATAATATACCTCTATTCATATTTATCCAGTCAAATTAATTGTTGAGCTTCCTGTTAAGTTAAACGGTTGTCTACCATATCTCGAAAACAGTACTTTATCTGATGCGCCTAGTAATGAAGTTGCAAATGTAGCATAGTCTGTATCACTACCAGTAGAATACATTACCGGTTTACCATCTGACTCCATTTTTGCTTTTAATTGGGCTGGTGTAAGATATGGTTGTGTTTGTAAATGTAAAGCACCAACACCAGCAGTGTTAGGTGCAGCAAAACTTGTACCACTGATTCTTGCAATTTTAAAACTTGAATTACTAGGATAATCTGCTTGAGCATATATTGAACTTGTACTAACAGTGCTTACTATGTTAGTACCTGGAGCCCAAATATTTACTCTTGGTCCTCTACTGCTAGAATCTGCTGTTTTGTCTAAATAATCTACGCCATTAAATTGTACATCAGTGTCTATGTTACCTACAATAAATGCTTCATCTGAATGAGGCGAACTGCCTCTATGATAATTATATGTTAAACCGCCAAATGTTACACTATTATTATAATCTGCACCTGTTGATATATCACCTTTGTAGTAATCATTACCTGCGGCAATGAATACATGCACACCTGCGGCAATTAGATCGTCTACTTCTGCATCAACACTAGCTACCCTTGCTGGTAAAAATCTTGATCCTCCTAGTGTAGGCACTATGCCAACACCGGTCCATAAATCATTAGCTGTTGAATAATCTACACCATATACCCAAGGTGTGCCTCTGTATGTTCCACTAGTCGGATCTCCTACAACTTCACTAAAATATCCCCAGCTCATATTTACGACTGTAGGTCTACCGTTTGTTTTTGCTGCATGCCACAGTCTTATAGCATCAAAACAGTCACCAATACTTATACCTTGACCACTTTGTCCCGGACCTTCTAATCCTGCTAATTTTTGTGCGTAAATATCTGCATTTTTTGCCCAACCATATGTTAATCCTGCCACAATTCCTGCGCAATGTGTACCATGGCCGTCAGTATCACTATAAAAATTTACATTTTGAGTTCCTGGAAGTCCTGATTCAGTATACCAGTCTATCTGTTGTACACGACTAGTTCCGCTGTAGTTGTTAAAGTCAGGATGGTCAGCTTGTATACCACTGTCTTGAATCACCACATCTACACCAGTTCCATCTATAGCATACTCGTAGTCACCTGAAGCATTTTCAGTATTTCCGTAAACATTAGTTGCTGATATACATCTGCGTAATCCCCAATTAACAAATGCTGGTGCTAGTCCTGCAGGTTTTCTAAAGTCACCTGTTTGTGAAGCTCGTTTACCTATTTTAATATCTGTTCGTTGATCTGGCGGTATCTCTACTGCTTCTATTCTAGTATCATTGGCTAGATTAACAGCTTCTTCATCTGTCAAGTACCAATGAGTCATTCTTTTTGACCCAGATCTTGGATTGGCAATTTCTACAGCACGTTCAGGAATACAACTAGAATCACCGCCTTCATTGCCAAGTTGATTATCAACTTCTTCTAAATCTACACCTTTTTTCACGATAACTGCATATTCTTTAGTAGCCATTATGCTGCTGTCCCGTCATCAAGATTTATCCAAGCACCATTTTGATATGCTTGTATTCTGTTGTCAGTTGAATTGTATACCAAGTCACCATTAGTTGCCCCTAAAGCGTCTCTTTCTAGGGTTGTAAATGATGGTAATCTAAATGTGCCGCCACCGGATACTACTACGCCGTCTGTTGAAGAAAGTGTAAGTGTAGTAGCACTATCAAACACAGGAGAACCTAATCCTGTGTTTATAAACGAAGTTGTGCTAATACTATCAGCTGTAACATCTCCTAATGTAACATCACTCCCTGGTGCAATACCACCCGTTGAATTTATAGTAACTGTTTTTGTTGTATCATTAATACTTAATGTAACATTTGAACCTGCTTCAAAGAAAAGTGTTTGATCACTGCTATCAGCAGTTAGTGTAGTAGCAGGATCTCCTGTAATTTCAATTGAGCTAAATGTGTTTACACTTGGTACTGGAGCAACTGGCTGTACCCATTGGGCACTATCGTCATCTTCTATGTATACATACAATCTACCATTTGCACTGTTGAACCATATGTTACCTTCTTCTGGAGTGCCTGGAGGATTATCTCCAACATCAACACTTGCGCCACTATCTACAACACCGCCACTCCCTGCGCCAGGTAGAGAAACACTGATTGTATTTCCCATATTCAAATGATTTTGACACCAATAATAAAGTACACTTGGTGTGTCATTTGTTACATTTATTAGGGTCTGTCTTTTTGTTGCGTTTTCAAAACCTTGTTCAAATGCACTTAAACTTACAGGAATATCGTCAAGTATGTATTGTACACCATCTGAATAGTGTGTTCCGGTATCCTGTACATTTATTCTATTACCCATACCAGGATGGGCCATACAATCATAGTAAAGCCTATTAGGTGCTGTAGCATCAACAGTCCATTCAATTATTCTTTCGTCCGCACTTGCAAAATTAGTTACATAATCAGCCATAGATACTGTTGCGCCGTCTAACTTGAAAACTACACCAGTGGTGTAATGATTTCCAAGTTCATCTGTATTAATCATAAATGCATGCACTGAGCCACCATAATATTCATTAGTAGGTCCGCTTTGATCAAATACGTATGTATTTCCTCTTTTTACTGTTAGTACAGGTTGTTCTAAACCATTAATGTAGTAAATATTTCTCGTGCCGTTATAGCCAACACTTACTCGTTTGTTTACTACTGTTGCTGCAGATCCTATTGCACCATTAGGATCGTCATCGCTAAAATATAAAGGGTGTTGATTGTTAGTGCTACCTATTACATTAGGATACCATACATTTGTGGGATCACTTTGATCAAAAATATATGTGTAACCTTTGGTAAAATTTAAAGGTGGCTTGTATTGCCCGCTGAGGATATATTTGTTTCCTTCACCTGTATTTTGCACAATAACATCATATACAACTGTTGCAACAGTTGACTTTTGTGCTAAATTTTGGGTGGTTAAAAGCTCATATCCTCCCTGTAGTTTGCCACTGTAAACTCTTAGGGTGTTGGCTTCTTTATCAAAAAATACTTCACCACTTGACCCAACCTGACGATCTAAAAAGTCATCTGGACGTGGTATGATTCTAATTCTGTCTACTACGGGTGCTTGATTTTGCGCCATTCATCTTTCCTTATGTAGTATTTATCGAAAGATCAGTAGATGCGTCTATAGTAATGTTTCCAGGTTTTTTTCCAAATTTCCCAGGCTTCGTCGCTTGAAAAATCAACCTGTGTTTTATCGTGACTTAGTCGTACACCATACCCTATTAGATGGACATGAACACGTTCCCATTGTAGAAAATCAGCATGTGCTTGGTTTCCTATTTTATCAGTTTTATGTTGATAAGTACAAATTTCCACCCTTCTAAACATTTTTATCTCCTTGCATAAGGGCCTTTTTTGCCACCAAAAAACGCATCTAAAAAATCTTGTTGACTTCTTGCAGTTGTTTTTAATTGAGAAACTGCTTGTCTATGGTTGACAAGTATCTTGTAAGCTCGAGAAATTTTATCAAAATCTTCAGCATTTCCTCCTCTATCAGGATGATTTTTCATTGCTGCCTTTTTAAATTTAAATTTTAATATTTCGTCACTATCGTCTGGATTTGCTTTCAATAAATTATAGCACTCTATCACTTTTTCCACTCCAAATCTTTTAACTTTGTATAATTGCTAATATATTTACTATCAATAGTACTAGCTCTCAATCGTAGATTTGTTATATCTTTAGTATTTACATCTCTTACATCATATGTGTCTTTTTCTTTTTTTATTAATATATATTGACACAATGGTGTGCCTGCCGGAATGAACGTTTCGCCATTAAGTTCATGCCAGAACATTTGTACATTTAGAAAATTAGGACCATAATCTCCGTCTAAAAAACCTATAGCAGCAGTAAAAACATGATTATCAGGATAAGGAATAGGCATACTCATAAGCACATATCCTTTAGGAATATACACCATCCAAGGAGATTGAATTTTTATAATTGTTTTTAATGTATTTTTGTTTAGTTTGTTATATTGGCTAAACAATTCTTCAGGATGGTGAGATACATAATCCCATTTCCAGTTATGATCGGCATCAGTAATAGCTTGGTTAATAGGGGTTTTCCATTCAAAACTTTTTCCATCACCGTTTGTTTTTATTACAACATCCTGCCAACTTCGTTGTACCCAGCCTTTTTTAGTAATACCTAGTATTCCGGGGCAACGTGATATATGTGTAAATCTTTCATAAGGTTTATCTTTGATTTTAGATTTGTAATCAGATAACGCTTTCTTTGTCCATTCAAATGAAATTTCTTTAGCCGGAACGATGGGCATTATTTGTTTTACTTCAGGCAACAAACATACAAATTCAAGTTTAGGTTTTTTAAAAAAATTAAACATACATTGTTTTCTTATATTCTGCGTCTACTTCGTTTAGCCCTAAACTGTATGTTGTCCATTGTAAAACACTATCTATGTGTATTGCTAATGGTTGATTATCTGGAGACCTATAAACTCTTATATACTGATCTTCAAAAACTTCTTCATCATGAATAATTTCTTTAGTAAGTTCTGTATGTGGGAACGGTTTTGGATTATCTGAATATGGTTGTATAGAAACTATTTCTTTTTTTATTTCATCATCTAACTTATATTCAATAATTATTTCTTTATATTTCAAAACAGTGTTAATCCAATGCAAGTGTTTTTGTCTATCTTTTTGAATTTTTCGCATTGTATACGAATCGTTTTTGTCTTTAGGTTTACGGATAGTTTGAATAAAAGTTGTAAACTGATGCCCGTTTGTTTCTTCTAGTGACATTATTTTCTCCCAAAATGTTTGTTGTAAATATCTTTAATAAGACGCTTATTTAAGTTAAACCCAAATACAGTAAAATATTCTCGTTTTTTAAGAAATTCACGATCATGATCTGTTGCATCTCTTACTTCGTATTCGAACGATTTTTCTGAAATAGGAATTAGATGTGCTAATGGCGTCCCTGCATTTAAACGAGTTTCACCTTCTTTTACATTCCAATATCCTTGCACATTGAGTTCAGTACTTATGCTTGGATCTAATATACCTTGGCATGCTTCAAATTCATAGGAATCACTGTATGCTATACTGGTCATTAAAAACTTAACACCTTTTGGAGCAATCACATTCCATGGTGTATTAAACTTCATAATAGGTGCAATACTCCATGGGCGCCTTGGAAGCCATTTTTGTAACTCATATGGATGTGTGCCTACAGGATCACCTTCTCTTAATTTTGCTAACATTTCACTTGGATGAACATAAGCAAATGCTTCTTCGTCTAATTGTGTTTTAATCACTGTATCATGCCATAATGGAATCATAAATCCGGTTTTGTATAAATCAAATATACCAGGACATTGATACAAATGACTTGGTCTTTTATATCCTTTGTGTTTGGCAAAATCATCACGGCAATTAGCTACCCATTTTGGCCTCCACTGAGATGCTGGAAAAATAGGAAAACTATCTGCTAACCCGGGCACTGTACTAAAAAATTCTATTTTTTCTTGTTTTCTAAACATAATTAAAATTTATAACAATTCTTCTACTGGTTTGTGTTGGTGTTGAACTAGAATGATATTGTAAACCGTCAAACCATACTAACCTATTAGCTTTAGGAGTGACTCTTGCATCTTCTTCAAATGACTGTTTCCACTCAGCACTGTGAATAGTTCCTGGAACAAATTTATTTTTATAAAATACAGTGTCGCCGTCGGTATCATTAACATAAATTAATGCAGACTTATGCGGTTCTTCGTAATCAACATGTGGTTGATGAACAATGGATTGTTTAGTTGCTGTAATTAACCCTAGTCTTATTCGCCAAAGTTCTTTACATGTTATACCCGCATTATCTAAAGCAGATAAACAACAAGTTTCTAAAAATTGTCCTAGACTACTGTATACTTTACCTTCTTTATATACTTGATGAGCAAAGCTAAAGTCAAACTCTTGTGTTGGATCTTGATCTGTATATGCTGTTGACCCTATAAAAAACCAAGGAAGTTCTTCATTAAGCAAGGTTGCTTGTAATTTTGCAAAAGTGTTATTTCCTAATATATTATCTTTATATTCCATTTAAGTTACCTGTATACTAAACGCCATGTTTATTCTTTGTCTTTGAGATTCGTTTCTATCAACTTCATGAGGCACCCAAGCAGGCCATAAAACTAAATCTCCGTCTCCTGGGTATAGATAACTATCTCTTGTAAACGGTGCTCTAAAATTGCAGTTGTTTAACAAGTTAGCAGGATTTACAAACTTCAAAGGGCCTGTATCCTTTCCTTGAATGTAATATACTGCTGTAAAAACATCAGCAACATGGGAATGTAAAACATTTCTACTGCCAGGTTCATTTACATTTGTCCAATAATCCCACGATATATGTCTTTTTTCAATAAATTTAGCAAAATTCTGGTCATGTACCATATAATGTTCACAGGCAATAGCAGTCGTTTCTTTTAGTTTATCAGTAAGCCATTCTATATTTTTATATTTTGCATTACTGCGCCAGCATCCGTCGTTACTCATCACCATAGGATCTGTATCATTTTCTTTTGCAGATAAAATTTGTTGTTTAAGATCTTCTATTTGCTCTGGCGTACCAACTTTATCTACCCAAAAATCACATTTATATTGAGTTACTCGCTCCATGATTCATACCACCCTTTCAAATACTCATAATGATTAGGAAAAGTTTTTTTAGCTTGTTCTGTTTTTGTCTTTTGCGTTTCTACAAAATATTCAAGATAGTTTTTTTCTTCTTGGGTTAACGTAGACTTGTAATTAGAATATGCTCCGCCAGCATGTAACATACTCCACCATTGTACACTACTAAACATACTTTGCTGACTAAAAAAGATAAAAGGTTTTAAATCGGGATAATATTGATTAATCATCATTTTCGCATCGGCAGGTAAATCTTCTAGAGATTTTTTTCTAACAGCTTTCCAATATGGTGTATCGTCTTTATTACTAAAATAATAGTGGGCAAAAACAAATGCTAAAATTTCTATGCTCATTTCATAAAAACCTCTATTAAGCATTTCTCTTGCTTGATCGTTCCAGGTTCCAAAACCGTTTAGTAAGTTACAAATAGAAGTAACTGTTGCTGTTGTAAATGTTATTCCAGTAGCTTCTAATGGTTCAACAAACCCTGCTGCTAAACCTATGCCTATAACATTTTTTACAGCAACATTATTATGAGATCCGCATTTCATGTCAAGATGTTTAGCAGGAGCATCGTACTCTCCTATTGCATCTCTTAATTCCTTTTCTGCTTCCTCCGGCGATAAAAAATCACTACTGTAAACATAACCATTTCCGACTCTATGATATGTAGGAATAGTCCATCGCCAGCCTGCTGTCATTGCTGTTGCTTTTGTATAAGGATGACATTCTTCGATAGGATTAGTATAATTAGTAGCTATTGCAACTGCCTTATCGTTCATTAACCAAGGTTTGTAATCTACAAATGTACTACCCATTGTTTTTTCAAGTAGAGCACTTTTAAATCCACTACAATCTAAATATAAATCTGCACTAAACTCTATACCTTTTTCGTCTATAAGTTTAGTTATTCCATTGTCATCAGTTGCTACTTTTGTTATCTTTGTATCAGTATAATCAATTCTATCAATTATTAATGATTTAATTGATTCTATTATATCATATGCTGAAAAATGCACAGCGCCATAACCGTCAGGACCAATATTGAAATTTATATCTAAATTAGGCGACAATTTTGTGCTTAAATTTTCTTTTGCAAGTTGATATGCAGGATGCCAATCTGCAAATTCTTTGTATGGTTTATCTATAAAATAATGACTAGCATATAAATGCGGAGCTGCAACAGTATTAGATATTGCGTCGTTGTCAACAAAGTAAGGTTCTTTGTTCCAGCCAATTAATTCTACACCGTGTTTAAAAGTTGCCTTACTTGGCTTCATCCATTGTTTGGGTTCTAATCCACATTCCCATAAAAATTTAGCAGTTAATGGTTGTGTACCTTCACCTACACCAATTGGACCTGCACTTGCATCTTCTATTAAGTGTATTCTTGATCCTTGTTGTAAATTATTACTTAGATAGGCCGCTGTTAACCAACCACTTGTACCGCCTCCAAATACAATTATTTTCCTCATTGTCTTTCCTACAGCTCCACAATAGTTTCTTCTTGAACAGTTTTGCGTACAACTACAATATACAGCCCGTTCCACCAACCGTTTTTATCTTCTTCTTTATTTAGGAGTAATTTTTCATATGCTACTTCTAATCCCGAATTTTGTAAGCCTTCTCTTGCACCTTCTACTACTTGCATCCAATTAGCATCGTCAAAAATAAGTATAGATTCTTCTGCAAAAACTGATTTATAGTAATCTACTGCACGAGCAGTAATATCTTTATCGTGTGGTCCATCATAGAACCAAAAAGAAATACTATTTTTATATTTTGTTAAATCAACTGCAAATAAATCGTTTTCTATTATTTCTACATTATTATCTGCTTTAAATTTTTCGATATTATTTAAAAAAGTTTGTTTTTCATTCTTTGGAAGTCTTTCAACATAAGAATTTTTTGGTTGAATATCATCGCCCCAAGTATCTATTGCCACTGCATCAATTTTATTTTTATGCAGTGCAGCACTTAATGTAGCACCTAATCCACTACCAACTTCCATATAGTTGCCTGTTTCTCTAGCAATTTTGTTTATTAATGTTTGTACTCTTGACGAAGTTAATCCAGGCACAGATAATTGCACAGAAGGTATACCGCTCTGGGCTATACTGTTTGCAATAAATTTTACCATGTTAGTGTGTTTAATAGGAGATTTTATTTCATATATCTTATCACAATACTGACATTCCCAACAATCAAATTTACAGTTTTTAATTTTTTTCCGCCAAGCATCAATCGGTTTTTCTGCTAAGTTTGTACTGTGCAAATATCTATCAAAATTATCAAACAATATTTCTTCATTATTAGCCCATTTTTTAACAATGTTCATGGTTTCAGCCAATCTAGATATAGCTTCTCTACCATGCATTTTAAAAACATCAATACCTAAATCATTTAAAAATTCTTCCCAGTCTTCTTTCCAAGGTGGCAAGTTTGCTGTTTTTAAATCAACACTAGGATCTTCGACATCCCATTTTGGACAACTTACTCTACTAATTGGACTGTTAAAATACTGTGGATCAACACCTTTCCTGTTATTGTTAAATTCAAAATGCTCAACCATCATAGGACAGTTACCTAAGCAGCCTTCATTTGCTAGTAGACTATAATGTATATCTTTATTTAAATTTTGTTTTATCCATTCTTTAGCCTGTTTTAGACGTAATAAAGTATCTCTATCACGCATTAGATCTCTATCAAGATTTATGTAATCAAATCCGTATTTGGCAAGATTGACTATTTCTGCTGCAACTCTTACATCTCGTAATATTGTATTTTTAACAAATAGTTCAGGAAATGCTGCTTTGATTTGCCCTGTTGCCATCCAGTGTGTATGAGGAATGGTTGCAATTTTCACGCCTTTATCATATACTGGTTTAAAATGTTTTATAAACGTATCTAAATTTTCTTGCGTGGGTGGAATTTGAAGATTGTTAAATGTTGCACTTACAGGTACTCCTGTATATTCTTGAATAAAAACTGCTTGATCAACGGCCAATTCGTAATCATCTTGATTTACAAAAACATCTCCCATTGCATCTTGCATAAAAGGAGCTACCCTACAAGTAAAATATATATCATAGATATAATCTTTGTAGTTACGTACAAATTCAGCAAATTGTTTTAACTGTTCAGGAGACAGTTTAGGATTTAGTGGAATGCTAAAAACTTTTCTAATCATTGTTTTTCCATAAAAAAAGTGTTACTACACACTATACTTATAGTAACACCTTTTTTGAACTTTGTAAAGCGATTTTATGGAATAATTTGTTGAGAAAATTTGGTTGTTTGAAATTCTGGTGTTTTTTCTTTACCTGCTGTATATGCAAATTCAGTTTCGAAATAAGTAGCCATAAACATTTGTGTTTCTTTTAACCTTTTAAGTGTAGGAACTTTAGTTTTTATTTGAACTAGGCCAGTTTCCTCCGACAAATGATTTTCAGCCCAATTAAGCATAATTGCTTTCAGCAATCCAACTGCGTTTAGTTCATCTGTACTTGTAAGTTTATAATCTACTTTTGTATAGCCCTCCTCACCAAAACTAGTAGGTTGTACCATGTCTTTAGGATTTGATGTACTTTTCATTAGAGAAACTTCTTCATTTACAGCATTTGTAAAGTGATAAGCATATGCCATTCCTTCAGTAATTTCTGTTGCTTTATACCATTCTAAGTTTACTTTACTTAGATTTTCTGGTTTAATATGTGCAATAGTATAATGCCATTCAGACGCAATATCCTCAATTAAAGGAGTTTTACGGGGATCATTACCCGCCATTGATTCATATATTATATACATCTTTTAAAATATCCTCCTTTGGTGTTTCTTTTTCATCAGTTTCTAAAAGTTTGCTTTCTTCTTTAGGAGCAAGTAAATCTTTAGTGTTTATATTTGTTTGCCCTAATTTTAATTGCTCTTCTGCTTTATTTTGTAACTCTAATTGATAATGTTGTAATTTCGTACTAAAGTTAACTGTTAAAGCAAGTGTCTCTGCTTGTTGTTCTGGCGACATTTGTAATATAGCATCCATGTTTCCTGTACCGATACGTCCATAAAATAACATATCTGTAGCGGCTTGTTTTGCTAATCTATTAGTCCAGTACTCTGCTTCATATATATCTTCTTCGTCAGTGTTTAAAATATCCCAATATGTACGTCCAGATCCATCTGGTAATTTAGATTCTTCACTTTGTTCAAATTCTTTTAATAAATCTAATAGATGAGCTCTTTCTAAATACCAATCATTTAATCGGCGTTGAGTTGTAATAAGATTTTTTTCAGCATTGTGTGCTTCGATCATAGCAAGTTCTTTGTCGAGGTCGTCGTGTGCTTGATCAGCCATTCTTTTAAATCTTTTAATTTCAACTTTGTATTTTGCTACTTCGTACTCAATATTTTCAATAGATTCTTCTTTTGATTTGAGTTCTAACAACCATTGTCTAAATTTTGCAAACGGAGTGATCTGAGCTTGACCTACAAAATATTTCAATTTGTATTTAGGATTAGTCCATTCTTTATTCATAGCAGCAGTTATTCGTTGCTTTTCCTCGTCAGTCAACATTGTAGTATCAGTGATAAGGTCACTTTTAAAGTACTGCTTGTCGGTGTATTCTTTTCGTCTATCTGGCATATTTGATTCTGATCTAATTATATCACTCATGTATATCTCCGTAAAATTACAAAAATATTTAGCATATTAGTCTCTCCAGCTCATCGTTGCTGAACTTTGGCCGTTTACACCTTTTGCGTTAAGTGAATTACCACCGCGTGTACTTTGTCTAGTAGCATAAACAAATTTAGCAGAATCTACTACGTGGTTACCTTGATACCAACCAATTGCATATCCCCAATCTTGTCCTACTACCATATTTTCTTCGCCACCATAATAGCTCTTACCACCAATAACATCTTGTGTTTGATCGTTATAAAAGTTTGTTTCTCTCCAGTTTGAACTAGGATTTCCTTCTCTTCCTGCTACCATATTAGCATGTTTGAACATGATAGCATGCTGATGCTTGTCTCCTTGGGGAGATGTATCACTACGAGAATATGGTTGTTGTGTAGCCCATTTAAAGCCTTGATTATTAGTACACCATATTCCATAATTTTCGTGCTGTATGCCCCATATACCGCCCGAAGTATTTGAGTTTCCTTGTTGGGCTCCTAGTGTGCTTGTGACCATGTCAAAATAACGTATCTGGCTACTTCCGCCACCTGTAACCCATGCTTTGATTAGATCTTGTTGGATCATACCCGGATTATTTGTATTCCACGTAAATGTTCTAGTATATCCATCAGTAAAATTTTGTTCTGTTCTATGATTATAAGCAGTAATACCATTAGAAGCAACACAGTGTCCATTAGCTGCTCCACCTATAGTCCAGCATACATTACTGTTATGGCAACTGTCTTTGTAATTGTGTCCTCGTTCTTGTTTTCCGGCAAGATCAATTGTTGTATCAGTTGCAAAAGTTACACGGTTAGTTTCGTCCCAGACTACACTACTTGCATATCCTCCGTGTACATATGCCGTTGTAATAATTTGTCTAGTTAAAAAAGGAAGTGCAAGAGCATTCCAGTTATCTGTTCCTGAGTTATCCTGCCAAACTTCTATTTGTCCGTTGGTTGCATTATATCTTAAATCTCCGGCATTTCCTGTTTGTGAAGCACTGCCAGGAAGTGTTAGATGTCCAGTATCATTAATTCGTGTGTTTTTAAGTGTTGCCATTAGTTGTCTCTCCAGAAGCAAATGCCTGAACTAGAACCGCCTTTTCCTTTTGGCTCCATTTGATAGCCGCCGC
>Ga0181580_10001498_pt1 | contig 18656 bp, 9 predicted proteins | sample 071ome_23_FD_132413 | JGI IMG/M metagenome (GOLD analysis project Ga0181580, IMG submission 132413) | Coastal salt marsh microbial communities from the Groves Creek Marsh, Skidaway Island, Georgia - 071403BT metaG (megahit assembly) | ecosystem: Environmental > Aquatic > Marine > Intertidal zone... | reverse complement strand
TTTAACGCCATCCATCGCTCCCATCCATCCATCCATCGCTCCCATCCATCCAGAAGGCTGCCCCGCTGAAACCAAACAAAACCAAACTGTATACCCATATCCATATACACACACACACACAAACAAAACCGCACGGCATCACTCGTTCCTTTGGCGCGATCACGCAATCGATCGCGGAGTCCCCCTTTCCTTCTTTTTCACGGGTCACGACTCGTCGTATAGTGCGTCAAACACATATCCCATCGAGGGAGGGAGGGAGGACCGGGACCGTGGTCGCGTCAGAGGCGCGCGCATCCATCCACCCGCTCGCCCGATCACAAAGGACGACGATGATGATGATGACGATGCACGCGACGACGACGACGACTGCTTGCAACGCGCGCGCGACGAAGATCCGCACGACGGTGAAGACGACCTCCTCGGTGAAGCGCGTCGCGATGAAACGCGTCGTCAAGGTACGCGACGACGACGACGACGACGACGACGACGACGACGAATCGATCGATCGATCGCGTGCTCGACGGGCGGACGGGTGGATCGGACGAGGAGAGGAGAGGGGTTGACGACGTCGTGAGCCGATCGGTCCGGGGGTGCTTTTCGTAGAGCGGAGACCGCGCGCGTCGCGTTTTAAAACGGGGTGGTAAAGAAACGAACGAGAAGAGACGGACGCGGCGGGGGACGATGGATCGCGAGACTGACGAAGAGGATTTGATTTCGCTCGCTCGCTCGTTCGCGTAGGTTTCGGCGGACGCGACGGAACGCGCTAACGCGGCTGCGCTCACGGCGTCCACGTCCGCGCTCAGCCTCTTGGCGGTGGCCTCCCCGGCGCACGCTGGTGATCTCTTCGGCCCGGAATACGCCGGTGCGTTCCAAGTGGTCTCGGTCGCGCTCGTCGTCGGCGTCGGCGCCATCGTCGCGCTTCTCCTTCCGTTCATCACGGGCACGCTCAACCCGATCCAAATGGTGACCAACCTCGGTTTGATTGAGGGTGAGGTGACCAACGAGCGCAAGTTTAAGCGTAACGGGGAACCGATGGAGCACGGCGTGAAGAAGGGACACAGATGGTACAAGACTGAGGCGTACTGCAACGGCAAGTACATCGATTTCGCCGGCGTGTCCAAGAGCATGGCGAAGGAGCGCGCCGCCAAGAAGTAAACGCGCCGAGGATTGATTTGATGATTTAAAGGTGTACGCACAACAACCGGACACACGACAAGAAGAGAGGGAAAAATATAAATCTCTTCATGGGTTTCGTGAGCCTCCTCGTCTTCGCGTCGGCGCTTGTAATTGCACTTAAATTTCACGTAAATTTCTCTACTCGAGAGCCCTCTCCCTCGTTTCGACGTCAGTCGATTGATTTCATTTTCAACGCTCACACCGCCGCGCGTCAGCCGCGCGCACTGCGATCGTCGACCGCTCGCACGAAACAGTTCGTTCTCCGTCGTTATCCATGTCCGCCGCGTCCGCGCGCGTCCGCGCGTCCGCGCACGCGTCGACGTCTTCGCTCTCCGCCGGTCGACGCAGCAGCCGCCAAGTCTCACGCCGACCGTCGTCGTCGTCGTCGTCGTCGTCTGTATCGCCGCGCGTCCGCGCGTCACCATCCAACGTCGACGATGATTCGACGTACGACGTCATCGTCGTCGGTGCCGGACACGCCGGGTGCGAGGCGGCGCTGGCGTCGGCGCGCGCCGGGGCGAGAACGCTTTTGTTGACGCTCAACCTGGACAGAATAGCGTGGCAGCCGTGCAACCCGGCAGTGGGCGGACCGGCCAAGTCTCAGCTCGTGCACGAGATTGACGCCCTGGGAGGATCGATGGGGGTGATTGCGGACAAAACGTACCTGCAGAAGCGCGTGTTGAACTCGTCTCGTGGACCTGCGGTGTGGGCGCTGAGAGCGCAGACGGATAAGTGGGAGTACAGCGCCGAGATGCGACGCATGCTGGAGAGGCAGGATAATTTGAGCATTCGCGAGGGTATGGTGACGGAACTCGTCCTCGGCTCGAACGATGACGTGAAAGGGGTTCGCACGCATTTTGGAATGGAGTTTATCGCCCCGGCCGTCGTGTTGACGACGGGGACTTTTATGAATGGACAAATTTGGGTTGGACGCAAGACACTCTCGGCGGGTCGCGCAGGAGAGGCGCCGAGTGAGGGTTTAACCGAGTATTTACAAGAGATTGGGTTTGAGGTTGATCGCCTCAAGACGGGTACACCTGCCCGAGTGGATTCGAGGACGATTGATTACTCAAATCTCGAGGAACAACCGGGTGACGAGGACATGCGTTGGTTTTCGTTTGACGAAGACGCGCACGTCGTGCGCGAGCAGATGGCGTGCCACATGACTCGCACGACCGCCGCGACGCACAAGTTGATTCAAGACAATCTGCTAGAGACGCCAACGTACGGTGGTTGGGTCGGTGCCAAGGGTCCTCGCTATTGTCCGTCGATTGAGGATAAAATCGTGCGTTTCGCCGATAAGGAGAGCCACCAGATTTTCTTAGAGCCAGAGGGGCGCAAAGTCCCAGAGGTGTACGTGCAAGGCTTCAGCACGGGACTCCCCGAGCCGTTACAGCTTCAACTTCTCCGCACGTTGCCTGGGTTGGAGAACGCCAAGATTCTTCGCCCGGCGTACGCTGTCGAATACGATTTCCTTCCGGCGTACCAATGCAAGCCGACGCTGGAGACAAAGAAGATCTCTGGCTTATTCTTCTCCGGCCAAATCAACGGAACGACCGGTTACGAGGAAGCTGCGGCGCAAGGTTTATTGGCTGGTATCAACGCCGCGCAGTTGGCCAAGGGTGGGGCAAGCAATGGCGCCAAGGAGCTCATTCTCCCTCGTGAGGGCTCCTACCTCGGAACGCTCGTCGACGATTTGTGTACCAAGGATTTGCGCGAGCCCTACCGCATGCTCACCTCGAGAAGCGAATACCGATTGGTACTTCGTTCCGACAATGCCGATATGCGTCTCACGCCGCTCGGTCGAGAAGTCGGTCTCATCACTGACGAGCGCTGGGCCAAATTTGAGAAGAAGCGCAACGCCGTGGACAACGAAATGGTTCGCCTGCAAAACACTCGCTTGAACGTTAAAGATGAATTTTGCCAGCGTGCGTTGGAAGTTTCCGGCGCTGGATCCCGCCAGAGCTACACTCTTGAGGAGCTCCTTCGTCGTCCTCAGGTGCCGTATTCTCTCATCGAGGAATACGGCTACGGCGACGTCGAATCCCCTCTCACCAGGTGGGAAGCCGAAGCCGTGGAGATCCGAGTCAAATACTCTGGTTTTATCAAGCGCCAAGAGATTCAAATCGAGCGCGAATCCAGCAAATTCGGCAAATCCATCCCAGACGACCTCGATTACGCCTCCATCACGACGCTTCGCATGGAGGCGCGCGAAAAGCTCGCTCGCGTCCGCCCGGCAACCATCGGTCAAGCCTCTCGCATCGGCGGCGTCACCCCGGCGGACATCTCTTCCCTTCTCGTCCACCTCGAGGTGAATCGTCGGCGCGCGTCCGATGCGTCCGCGCCGGCGACGCCCGCGAACAACTAACGCCACATTTGTTTTGTAAAAAAGCCACACTAACGTACTTTAACACTTGCCAACCTATATAGAAAAAAACCACCCCTGAAAAAACGCCCTCAAATGCCTGCCCCTCGGTGACGTCGCCCGACATTCCACGACGCGTAGCATCATGTACTCCGCCGTCGCCAACACCGCCTGCGCGCGCGCCCCGGTCGCGCAAAAGCGTCAAGGTACGCGCACATCACGATTCGTATTTTTCGCGCGCGTCGTCTTCGCGTCGTCGTCTTCGCGTCGTCGTCGTCGACGCCGAACGGTGCACCCACGACCCCTGAGGGTTATAGGGCTTTGCGGCGCCGGCGTCGGGTATCGCGACGCCCGAAACGCGTCTCGCGACGACGATGGACGGTCGACGACGCGCGCGACGCGCTTCGCGCGCGGAAGAATAAAATTTCCGCATCCTTTTCTCGCGTCGCGTCCGCGGTCGAGGGGTTTCTTTCGTGCGTCGTGGTCGAGGGAATGACTGAATAAATGAGTGAGACGACTGACGGGTTCTGCTTCAACTGATTGTTTTTCCGCGTGTCGCGCAGCCACCACCGCTCGTCCGGTGACGAACGTCGCGAGAGCGGCCCGCGTTGTCGCGCGTGGTCACTCTCTGAAGCTTCCGGACGGTGTCACCGTCGAGAAGCAAGGTCGCGATGTCTTCAACACGACCTACTACCCGAAGGGTGAGGATGCCGACTTTTCTCGCAAGCCCTGGGTGGTGATTGACGCCTCTGGCTTGCGCCTGGGTCGCCTCGCCACGGTTGCTGCGACATACTTGCGAGGCGGTAACTCCCCGTCTTACACCCCGGCGTTCAACATGGGCGTCAACGTGATTGTTTTGAACGCGGACAAGGTTGTCGTCACTGGTCAAAAGGCTGAGCAAAAGATTTACTACAACCAAGGCGTTCGCGGCAAGCCGGGTTCTATGAAGTACGAGTCGTACCAGTCGCTTCACGGCCGCATGCCGGAACGCGTCATCGAGCGGGCGATTCGCGGTATGTTGCCGAAGAACCGCATGGGGCGTGAAACCTTCACGCACTTGAAGGTGTACGCGGGCTCGGAACACCCGCACGCCGCGCAGTCGCCGACGGACGTCACCGCTGACGTCGTCTCTCGCAGCCACAAGGCGGGTATGGTTGTCGAGCAGGCTTAAGTGAGTGAGGACGCATCTAGGGGGCGTAAAAACGGCGAGATTTGTAGAGATTGAATATTCTTTAGCGATGCATTAGCGTGCAATATAACTTACACAAAAAAAAAATAAAACACGATGCGCGTCGAAAGCCTTCTTTTTTCTTCTTACATCCATCGCGTCGTACGATGACTGTTTTTTGTTTGTTTTATCACACGAATTGAAAATTTATGGACTATTGGGTACCTATCTCGCACACGGCACGATGTCATCGATTTTGAGTAGCATTCGCACGCACTCGGTGGCTAAAGACAAGGCGCTCGTGCTCACCAAAAGCGGTTGGAGCACGTTTTCCTCCTTCATGTTGGAGATGGAACCCTTGCGAACGTTGATTCCGTGATGCGTGTTGCCCGCGATGTGGACGTTGCGCAACTCGGTGACGATTTCAATCGGGTTCAGGCCAGCGTTCTCGGCTAAAGTGTACGGGATAACTTCTAAAGCTTCCGCAAAAGCCTTGACAGCTATGGAATCCATACCACTGAGCGTTCGCGCCCAGTAACCGAGACGCTGAGATACCTCAACTTCAGGGGCGCCGCCGCCGACGATGAGGAAACGCTTTTGGACGAGGCAACGAATGACACAGAGCGCGTCGTGGAGGGAGCGATCGGCTTCTTCGACGACGAGGTGGTTGCTACCGCGAACGATGACGGAGACAGTGCGACCCATGTTTTCGATACCGGTAACCTCGACCACCTTGCTGTTTCCGCACTGCACCTCCTTGACGAGCGCGGCGCGACCAAGCTTTTCACTCGTCATCTGGTCAACGTGCGCCACCGGTTGGCAGTTAAGCGTCTTGCTGATAAACTCAATCTCTTCCCGTTCGATGTCGCGAATAACTAAAATCTTCGCCTTGGCCAAGTAGTGCAAGGCCAAATCCGTGACGGCGTCGCGGAGAATTGACTTTTGTACCAGCAAGACGTTGCAGCCGCTTGCCTTGATCTTCTTAATGATGCCGATGATGTGGTTGCGCTCTTCTCTCAAAATCTTATCCATTTGAGTGTAATCGCTCACGATGACGTTGTTCTCCAAGTCCGTCTTGGGCGGAGAGATGCAAAACTGAACCAAGCCAATCTTTGCGTCTTCAACCTTGGTCGGACCGCCCGCCGCCTTGCTCGGCTTTTGGTCAAACACGATCCCATCCGAGAGAGTGGTATCGTCCATGGTTCCACCAGCCTTCTTCACAATTTTGACATCTCTCAGATCCACCATGTTTGGTCGCTCCGGATCCAACACCTTCAACACGCAGTCCACTGCGATGGGTGACAACAGGCTCGAGTACTGCGCCACAACCTTTGACCCGAGACTCGTCGTCGCCGCCTGAATCAAACTCTCCCGATCTTGAAGATCCACCGGTGAGCTCATCTCCTCCAAAATCTCACAAGCCTTATCGCACGCCAACGCCATGGCATCCGAGATCACCGTCGGATGCACACCCTTACCCAAGAGTCCGACGCACTTGTCCAACAACGCCCCGCACAGCACGGCTACCGACGTCGTCCCGTCGCCCGCTACGATATCCTGCGACTTGCTCAATTCAACCAACATTTTCGCCGCCGGATGCGTCGCATCCATCGTCTTCAAAATAGTCGCTCCATCGTTCGAAATCGTCACGTCCCCGTTACCCGCAACCATCATCTTGTCCATCCCTCTCGGCCCCAGTGAGGTTCGGATCGCGTCCGCCAACTTTTTAGCCGCCGTCATGTTCGACACCCGCACGTCGTGTTTCAGCTTATTCTCCACGTACCGCTCCCCGGCGGTGGATTTCATCGCGGGTGCCGTCGTCGTCGCCATCTTCACCTTCACCGCGAGCGTTTAGCCGTCGATGCGCGTTCGGTCAAACTGCAGGCGAAAGTCTGCCGCGCTGAATGAGATTAGTCTGACTCAAACCGGTCCCTCACTCGCGTTTCACGCGCGTCCACGGACGATGTGTGATCACAAATTCACCGACGCACGTCTGTTTCGTGCGTTGACTCGCGTCCCGTCGCCGTCGCCGTCGCCGTCAGCGTTGCGCGCGCGTCGTCGTGTGTGTCTCAGGTTCGGCTCTGCGGCGGGTCTCGGTTTGACTTTTCGAAAAGAACACATTTAATCGATAAAACGTGATTCAATCGATTAAAAAAAGGTTCGTTTTACGTTTTACGTACCGGCTTAAACCTCATAAACAAAGGTTCGAATTTTTCGATCGATGAAGAGTGCAAAAAATGAATGAAACTACGCGAGCGAAACTGAGCGCGCGCGAGAGAGCGTCGCGCGCGCGGCCGAGGCGCGGTCGACGTCGAGTCGAGGAGGATGACGATGGATTCTGTCGATGACGATTGGTCGTCAGACGAGGATAACGACGAGGTGAGGACGACGATGAAGAGTTCGGTCTCGTTGGACTCGTTGGAACGAACAACGACTGGAAGGACGACGACGGCGTCTGCTTCTGCGTCGACGTCGCGAACGGCGGCGAGAGCGGCGTGTGAATTTGCCGCACGGGCGCAAGCGCTCGTGGCAGAGCTCGGACGGTTGGCGGATCGCGTGCCGAGGGCGGTGTCGGATGTGCGCGGGAAATTCGCGAGCGTCTTGTTGGATTACGAGTACTTTGATTCCCCGTTGACGTGCGACGATAAGATTGAGTCGAGCGGGACGCTGTTGGAACTAGATGAGGAGTTTAGAGCAAGTCATGGACGGATTTTGGAGCGGTACTGGAACGCGTTCGATGCGTGCGTTCGATGGCACTCGGATTTTACGCGATTTGTAGAGGACGTGACAGAGGGAACATACGTGAGTGATACGATGGAGAAATTGCTGGCGGATGAGGATGGGAAGCAGTGCGTCATCGAAGCGATGGCAGGGTTTGGGTTGATGCTCAAGGTTTTGAATGAGCGGTACGATTGGCGAGTAAAGGAGAGAGTTGTCGTGGCGTATTGTAGGATGAGAGGGAGCGACGACGTGGATAATTTCGACGAGATTGTCCGTCTCTGCAGGCGCACGGGGTACGACGCGAGCTCCAACACGCGTCCGGAGGGGTACCACGAGTTGTACTTTTCGCGATTTGACATGCCAGATTGGCTCGTGGCGATGGTGATAGGTCGACTGCGCACGGATGACTTGTACAATCACGTGCCGCACTACCCAAATCCGGATCATCGATCGACGGCTTTGGCCGCGCAGGGGGCGCTGTTGTACATTATTCTCCATTGGTCACCAAATATTTTACATCGAGAGATGTCTACGATGAGAGAATTGGTTGATAGGCATTACGCGGATAACTGGGTCGTGGCCTATGGCGCCGGTTTGACTGCGGATTTGCTGACAGAATGGCAGTCGTACGACGCCGCGTCGACTGCGATGCGTAACGCGGTGACGTCGAGATCAGCTCGCGAACTGATCGATAGGCATAACAAAATCGTAGAAGACGTCCAGTCCGCCTTTAGAAACTATCTCACCGAGGGAGTGTTACAGGAAGAATTCGTTCTCACCAACGAGAAGGCGTTGATGAATGTCGTGCGAGATGCCAACATCGTCGCTCGGTTCTTGCTTTTGCACCGGACTTCATCTCACGCATCGGTGGCGCCCGCGATCTCTTGCATGCCAAGCAAGGAGACCGTAGTTGATCTATTGCTCGACTGTGCCGAATTAGAGAACGAGTTGAAGAGAATATACACGTCGTTGCTCAATGGGAAGCACGCTCTCTGGGACAAGTGCAAGTCTGAAGCGGGCGATCGCATGCGAGAGCTGAGCGCGTTTTACGGCGGTACCGGGGGATTGAGTAAGAATGCAAAGGATGAAAACCTTCGACGTTGGTTCGCGAAGCTGTCGCTCGAGGTGGACAAGCTATCACACGACGATCCCGTGGTTGCTGCTCGTACGATTAAGGAGCTCGAAACCGCGCTCATCGAAGTGGAGCAATTTCATCAGATCGTGGACAATATTCACGCCAAGCAGTACTTGTCTGACTCGAGAAATTATTTGGGCCAGATGATGATGAGCACAAACGTCGCTGACTCGGCCCTTAATACGCTAACGATTGTCTCAGACGCCGCCTACGCATGGGGCGTCGTCGATCCATACACCGAGCAGCTGCAGACGCGTGTTCGAAAGGATCCCTTTGCCGTTCGAAAGCTGCGATTCCTCTTCTTGAAACTCAGAAGCATGCTAGAAATGCCTCTGCTGCGTGTTTCGGAGATTGAATCAGAAGATATTTATAGCATTAGTGAGTACTACTCGTCGCAGTTGATCACATACGTCAGGCTCGTCGTCGAAGTCGTTCCGATCAGCATGTTTGAGATTTTGAACGAAATCATCGGCGTTCAGACGACTGCGCTCAAGGAGCTACCGACAAAGTTGGAAAAACTCGCGCTCCAGGAATACGCGCAACCAGGGGAACGGAGAAAACTATCCGAAGCAACGTATCAGATTTCCATCTTTACTCAGGGTATTCTCGCCATGGAGAGCACTTTTATGGGCGTCATCGAGCTCGACCCAAAGCAACTTTTGGAAGAAGGTATTCGCAAGCAGCTCGTGAAGCAAATCACAGAGGCTTTCCAAAAAGCGATCGTCTTCGGAGACCAAGCGAATGATACTCTGGGGTGGAACAACTTTGTCGCAGCCTTGATGAAGTCAAATACGTTTGAGGACAGGCTCTCTGCTCTCGCGCAGCGTTTGGAAGGTTTTCGAAGATCGTTCGAGTACATTCAAGATTACGTCAACATATACGGATTGCAGGTTTGGCAGGAAGAAACGAGCCGCGTTATAAGTTATCACGTCGAACAGGAGTGTAACGCATTCATGAAGAGGCGCCAGTTGAGCGATGGGGAGAGCGAGTTTCAGTCCGTTGCCATTCCTATTCCAGATTTCCCCCCAGTGGATGGCGAATCGAAGAATTTCATGGGACGTCTCATGCGAGAGCTCCTTCGACAGACGGACCCAAAGTCGACGCGTTACATAGGCGCACACAGCGCATGGTTCAGTAACGACGGCAAAGAGGTCGTGGGCATTCGAACTTTTGCATTGTTGACGTCGGCAATCGGCAACGTAGGATTGGCTGGACTCGATCGGCTGTTATCCTTCATGATTACTCAGTGCCTGCAAAAGTTTATCGAAAGGTGCTCGAACAGTCTCGTCGGAGAGCTTGGAACGAGCATCAACGTGCTCAAACGCGCGATTCATCCGCTCGGAGGCATTCCCGACGATGCGGCGACGGCTTATTCGGCGGCGGCAAAGGCATCCACATGGGAGGACATGATTGACGCGCTCGCACTCATCGGACAGGCGCAATTATTGCGTCGACAGCTCAACGCAGAGCTCGTCGCCAACGTTCGGATCGATTCGCACACGCTCAGTCGAGCTCTGTCCGCTGCAAACGATGCCATCTTGACGGACATTCGTGCGCATTACCAATCGCCGGACACGACTCCGTATCCGGATGAAGGCAACGTTATCATTCCCAAGCTGAGCGCCTACCTCTCGGCGAGCGGCATGCAAAATCCGCTACGACAAATTTACTGCACCGTCGATCCGATTGAAGACTGGGGATTGCTCCTCTTCATCTTCACCATCGCGCAATTGTCTCTCTACGAATACGACGACGTCTCGTCGTCCCTCGTCACCAAAAACCGAGCCACAACTCCCGCGGACGCCAGCGTCCTCATCCACGGCGTCTCCACCGCCCTCAAACAATTCCATGCCGAGCAAACGACGTCATACCTTACCCATCTCGGGCAATACGTCCGCCATCGTGTCGTCGAATCCTCCGACGCCCACGCCTGCCGGAGCGTTCGCGTCGCCGTTGCGTGGGCCAAACAATTCGCCATCGTCGCCGACATCCCCGCCCGTCGTCTCGCCGGCTTCTTCCCACCCTTTGTTCTCGAACACGCGCACAGCGTTCTAGACCGTAGACCCCGTCGTTAGCGGCACCATGAAATATCCAAAACCGTACCGGTATGTATTACAAAGAGTTTTTGAGTGTTCGCCCAAGCAGGAACGATTCATTCAGCACCAAAGAGTACGCCCGCTCGCTCGCTCGCGCGCGCGCATCGACGACACCACCCGCGCGTCTAATCACCACCATCCCCTCTCTACTTTTTCGATTCCAACTCGGCGCGCAACTGTTTAGAAAAGTCATCCTTCAAGTCACCATCGTCCCAATCCTCTTCCCACTGCGTCGGGTCTCTCCTCGTCGCCTCCCCTTCGTTATCCTCCCCCGGACCCCACTCCCCAGATGTAAACTCTTCGAATTCATCATCACACTCTAAATCTACCGCCGGATCTCTCGTTGCCGGCGTCGTCGACGCTTGATTCGTCGTCGTCATGATTCCGTTTGAGATCCGTTCGCGTCTTAAAGTGCGGTCGCCTTCCGCAGTCTGCGTCGCCTCGGCAGTCCTGCGGCGCGCACACTCGCCCTAATAGTCGTCGGTCGAATGGATGAAAATTATTCCAATCGCATCGACGGCGTTTCGCCGCCTCTGACGCGTCTTGACGGCGAAGATTCGTCGGATTCGTACGGACCGTCAACCATCACGAACGATGCTGATGATGCGTTGACCTCGTGCGTGACGCTCGCGTTACGCGAATCGACGTCGAAGGATTGCTTGGTGTCGGCGCTGACGACGATGACAGAAATTTTAACCGACAGGGCGACGTCGGACGTCGCGCGCGCGGATGGACGCGTCGGGGATGCGGTGTTTGTTGGACTGTCGCGCGTGGGGCGGTCGAGAGAGGATGCGGTCGCGTGTCTCTCGGCGTGCGTCGCGGCAGCGGCGCGGAGCGGGTGTTTCGGGGACGCGACGAGGAATAAGACGGTGGAGGCGGTGTGTAAACTCACGGCGTTCGGGAGAGACGAGGCTTTGCGTGATGCGGGTGGTGGGTTGGGAGATGACGACGCGTTGGTTGAAGATGGACAGAGGTATCGACCACCGCACGCGAGAGCGAGTTGTTCTGTGTCGACGTCGAATGAGGTTGACGTTGCGAGGTGTAGTGATGAGGACGTGCGAGTAAGCGCGGCGAATGCGTTGGCCGCGCTCGCCAAGGGAGATGAAAAGGCGTTGCGTGAGGCTTGGACGCACGTGTTTCCGACGGCGGAGCGACAGCTGCAGAGTCGGAGTTTGACAACGACGGCGGTGCAGGCGCTCGCGCTCGATCCGAGCGCGCGCGTGCGCACGAGCGTAGCGCGCGCGTGTGCGGTGATATTTGAGACTGCGGCGACCAAGTCGTATTTGGCCATTGCGGAGAAGCGTTCGTCGCACGGCGCGTCGACGAGAGGAGCGGCGCGCGTTAGATCCTTCTCGGCGTTGAGTACGACGCTCGGGGACATGGTAGTGACGACGCAGAGGTGTATCCTGCACGCGCTCGAGCGCGAGTCTAGCGCACAGTGTGTTCGGGAGCTGAGTAAGGCGCTCTCTGCGTTGTGCGCGGCGACGCCGTACGATCGATTACCCAGCGGTTTGCTCGTGGAGACAGTGCGCGCAATTCACAGGAGAGTGAAAGAGTTGGAGCGTCAGTCAGCCAACGATCGAGCAATTGCTCAAGGGGCCCTTTTTGGTGCGCTCACAGCGGCGCTCTCGGTAACGGGTGATGGTGACGCGATTGGCGCGTTTTTAAGGGATGACAGCGTCAGTCTTTCGCAAACGTTGCTCTCGCACGCCGTCGGACACGTGGGATCTGCCCGATGCGAAGCGTACGGAGTTTTCCGTACAATCCTGACGCATCACGCGACGGCGGGTATTGAAATGCGAGAAACACTCGAAGGTCTCTTTCCAGCCGTCGTCTGCGCGCAGAGCGGCGGCGTGGACGATAGAATTTCACAAGCCTCGGCTCGGTTGTTTGCTGACTATCTCGCTGCTGCGAGCGGAAGTCATTCGTCTCACGACGACGACGAAGTCGACATCGGTGCCGTTAACTCTCCGTCAGCGGTGAGTGAAGATGCGCTGAGAAGGATTTGGATGGATGCCATCGATAACCAACTGCCAGTGTGCACCGCGCACCCTTCAGCGTTGACCAGAGTTGCGGGGATGCTCGCGTTGACGCGCGTCAATCTCCACGTCGTCAAATGTTTGCGAGACGCACATCCGGATTCGCTACGAACGCTGATCGCAATGCCCCACAAAGTTTTGGATGGCGATCGCGAAAAAACTGCGGCGGTGTGCGCTGCCGCGAGTCGATCCCTCGGCTTTCTTACGGTGCTTCCGTCAGACGTCGTGGATCTGGAAGCGATGGCGTCTTCGCTTCTGAGAGCGTCGGCGGACAAGTCTAAATCTGTAAAAATCGCCGCCGCGTGGTCAATGGCGAATTTGGCAGCCGTCAACGCCCGAAAGAAAGAAGGAAAAACACTGAGCGAAGCAACTGTCTCGGCGCTCGCTCGCGTGTTCATCGAAGGTGCGCGCCAAGGAGACAAGGTGCGGGCAAACGCCACTCGCGGTATAGGCCATCTTATAGCTTCGGTCGCCTTTACGCCGTCAACGGATTGGCTCGGCGAAGCGGCGCAATCGTTGGCGAGTTGTTTAACCACAGGTAATGCTAAAACGCAGTGGAATGCGTGTCTGGCCATCGCATCACTGTTTGGAAACGACTCGGCGATCAATGCGGGGAGTTCATGGATTGCGTTCATGATTCGCATGCTGCTTCTTTGCGTGAGAGATGCGAGCAACTTCAAAATTCGTATGCACGCCGCAGCGGCTCTCGCCGTCGCGACTTCCCGAAAGTGTCTCTTTTCGACGTATTTCGACTTGTTGAGCATCTTGACGTCGAGCATGGAGACTCTCACGAAGCAGAACACGGTGGGTTTTGGATCGTCGCAGGGCGCAATGGATTTCAAGTACAAGCCTGGATTGATGTGTCAACTCACAGTTACGCTCGCGTGTCTCCTCTCAAACGAAGCTCCGCGAGACGAAGACTCGATCGACGTCTTGAAAAAGAAGAGACGCGTCGTCTTCGGCGCCTTTTCCTGGTTGAGCGATTATTTCGATCGCTCGTCTGACGCGAAAGTTAGAATCGACCCGCGTTTTGTCAAGGGATTTGACGCGGCGTCGCCCGTCATCGCACGTGACGTTTTACTCGGCGCGATTGAAAACGTTGCATCCGCGCTCAACTGTGCGCCGGACGTCAAAGCATTCGAGGGGATTTGTATAGCATAGAGTATTAGCTTCGTTTTAACGTAGCTCTCGTTGTACATAGAAATGATCTAGTGGCTAAAATCATCGACTAAAAATCGTCGCGTGGCCGTCGGTGGAGCCAGCCGCGAGGTACAGAGCGTTTGGATGAAACGCGAGGACGGTCACCGGACCGGTGCGTTGACCCAAAAAGCCTGTCGCATTCTGAATGGTGTAGGTGTTATTTCCGTGCAAGTCCCAGAGCTTGATTGCGCGTTCCGACGACCCGGACGCGATGACGCGCGCACACGAGTGACCTGCGAGGGCGGTGAGCGCAGGAGCTCGGTTTGGCATGGAAGATGGCTTTGAAACTTCCGTCATCAAGAAGGGCTTCGATGCGTTGCGCAAGTCGCAGTACGCAATCTGACCATCCGAGCTTCCGGTGATGAGCAGATTATCAGTGCCTCCCGGCTGCAAGAGAATCGAGACCAACGGTTGTTTGTGCGTTTGTATGGCGCTCAACAATCTTGCTGGAGCGCGCAAGTCGTACGACAAGACGGCGCCGTCGGCAGTGCCAGCCATCAAGAGCGCCCCCTCTGCGGTGAGGCACGTGCCTTGTGATTGTAGACTGAGAGTTTCTCGGCAAACTTCACTCGAGACGTCCCACACACGCAACAGAGGGTTACGCACGGTGCCGGTTGCGTAGAGACAGCCCGTGAGTTGCTGCCAGACGGAGACAGACTTGGTGTTCTCCAACCTGTTGTAATGCGTCGAAGGCTTGACGACGGACATTGGTAGCGAGCTGATATCCGTCTCGACCGAAACGGATGACAACGGCAACGAGTTCCAAGCCGTCACCAGACTCGTGTTCTCGGCGTTGTAGTTGCGCCAAATTTTCACTGAACCATCAATCGAACCCGTCAGCAGTAATGCGTCGTCTGTTTCATTCACAAGCGACATGTAATTGACGCTCTTCATTCCGGTGTTTAGCGTCGTAATCGTGGCGGACGTCGTCTGATCCCAAACATGGACGTGACCTCTGCTATCGCCGGCGAAGGAATGATTCTCGAATGGGTGCATGATGACAGACGTAGGAATCACTGAAGAACCGACGTCAATGTTGGACATGTACTCGGTGATCCTCAAGTGCTGCTCGTCAATGCCGTGCGTCGTGGCGGCACGTTCATACATACGCCTCAGACGCTCTGATCGTCGGTTCAAATCGGGCGCACGAAGCCATGGAGAAGAATCAACTTCATCCTCGTCATCAAAGCACCCATCGTCCTCTTCTTGCGTTGGTTCAAGTAACGCTGTGGAGAAGTGCGTACAGCTGCGCTTGAAAATCATACTGTTAGGTAGTGCCGAACCCGTCGGCCGATCGAACAGCGTAACGTCAGACGCACCACGAGGTGATACCATGTCTACAGAATCTATTGAAGCCTGCGATCCGTGTCGAGGTAACGCGCCAGGGCTCTCGTAACCGTGATCTTGCTCGCTGACGAGAGTACTCGTCGTGCGTCGCAACGGAGAACCATGCGGAGACGTACCAAAAAGATCACCTCTGGATCCGCTTCGTGGAATTTGCAGAGCAGGAAGTAACGAGCTTGGTTGACCATGCGGCGATATTCCAGTCTGGAACTTAGAAGTGCGACTCGTCTGACGACGTGGGGCTCGCAAACTTGAACTTGTCGCGGGTCTTGTTTTCGATGGGCTTCCTGGTCCATCTCGAGTTCCGCTGAGAGTAGATGGAGTCGCCGTTGTCGTCGGAGGTTTCTTCGTAGGCGATCCCAGCAAACGTGAGCCTATATTTGCAAGGCGCTGATGCCAGGAATCGGTACGTTTAAGCGAACCAGATGGGCTCTCACCATCTCGAGAAGCCGACCGATCGTGCGTAATATCAAAGCTCGCAAACGACGGTCGACGGCGTCTTTGAGGCTTCTCCACTTCGGCAAAGCTGCCGCTACCCTCAACCATTTGCATGATTGGGTGGCTCGACTCCAACCCGCAACTGTCCAACGCGGATTTACCTGCAGCTGCGACACCGGGGTTGACATCGAGGGCGAGGTCGAGCAGCGCTTGCAAAATGAGCGTGTACATGTTGCCGTTTGGTCCCTCTCGTCCCCCATCCGCCCCGACGCCTTGGCCATCGGGAGAGTTTCCCACGTGGGGATATGTCGGTGGTAAGGGTAAAGAACCAGATTCGTTAGAGTCCATCGACCCTGGGTGCGACCTATCGATCGATCGAGCCTCACTTGATCGCGCAACGTCTTCAACGCTCATATGAGAAGAGCGATCTCCGTCTTCATCAACAGTCATCATGCCAGTCATGCTTCCCATCGAGGTACCGTGGGAGAATCGTCGACGACTCGTGATAATCTCGCTGCGCTTGGCGTCTACAACGCGCTTCGCCGTGACTGCATCGTAATCCCGTTTCCACACCGCAGCAGCTTCGCACATGAAGACGTGATGTGATCGCGCAATGCGAGCAAGCGCCACCGCCGTCTCTATGCGAACCACCGGGCTCGCATCCTCCATCGTCGAGAGTATGTAACGCGCTATGTCACGCTCCATGATAGGCACTGCGCCGGCGGACACGTTCAATTCGGTCCGTTCCATGACGTGCGCTAGCGACGCATCCGAGCCCTCCGATGGTAGTACGCTTTGCGAAGACATCGCGTGCATGAGCTCTTGCGATGGTTGCCTCTGCTCCGACTCTGATTGGTTGCAAATATAAATGAGCGAGCCGAGAGCATAAACAGCCGCCGCGCGAGCGTCCGGGGACGAATGTTTCAGTAAAGCGGCTAAAGTCACGTGTGCTTTCTCTTGACAAGCCGCCTTTTGTCCGTCCAAGTTTCCTTCCCAGAGTTTAGCGAGGCAAAGACACAACCATCTCAGGAAAAAGGGAGAACCGTGCTCGGGGGTTGCAGCGCTGGGGATGTTTGATAGACAAATACCCATGAGACCACTCGCCATACAAACTGTTTGACCCTTCTCGTGTCCGTTTGCGATGACGGCGAGGATGAAGGCTGCCATGGCTCGCTCTTCGACTGGCACGTTGGAGCTGTTCAGAAAACGTATGAAGTACGCATGTCCGTCATCCTTGACGAGATCCGCTTGGCAAGACTGATCGAGCGCCAGAATCTTTGTCCAGATGAAAACCAAAATTTGGCGCAATTCTGGCGCCGTCGTTTGCAGCAATTTCAGTACATACGGGAAGATGCCCACCGATAAAGTTAGCTCAACCGCCCACAGACCCAGATCCAAAAATCGCCCGAGTAGAATCAGCGCGCGAAGTCGATGAGATTGCGAGAGTAGTACTTGCAGCACAATCGGCAATTGCTCCGGCGGAGCGTCGTGTTCGCTGCCGTACTCAAGCCAAACCTCGAACGCGGTGAGCTGATCAGTGAAAAATGGTGAAGGCACAAACTCGACGTCAGGCTTGCCCGCGAGCAAATTCGGCATTTGTAAGAGACACTGCTCGACAGCCATATCCCACGACGCCCACATCGGGTGCTGATGCGTCGGCGGTAGTCGAGGAGACGATACTGGGGTGCAGTTGTTCGCGCGCATGACTCTCTCGGCGAGCAAGAAGTTTCTAAAAAGAGATGCGACGAGCAAATCTTGTCTGAAAAGCTTTTGGAAGAGCTTCCGAGGGAGAACGTTCCACGCGATGGTGTCCGTGATGGCGGTGAAGATCCAATTGAGCTCCCCGAGCGGGGTCTTGCGATTATTCTGCATACCGGGAATGTTGTCGATGATGTCGATCGAGATGCCCTGGTGTCTCAAGGGAGAGTTGGTGATGAACCAATGCAGAGCCATCTTGACTGGCGTTGTGAGACACGAGCTAAAAACGTCCGCAGGCAAGTTTGGAGACTGCGGTAATTGTTCGTTCGCAGCGCACGCTGCGAGTAAAATACACTCACTCGCAGCGTTCTTCGATGTGCTAGGTCCAAATCCAGAATCCATCGCGGATTCGCCGCCACGCTGTCCGAGTTCGGCGAACGCGCGTGAACCACCCGCTTGTCTCATTTCCAAATCACCCGTTTGAGGCAAGGCTGCGTTCGGCGTACTTGGCTTCAAAAACGAGTGCACAATCATTCCAGCGTTTGAACAGTCAAAAACGTAAATCGCGGGCGTCCCCGTCCAAGATCTCAAATCTGCGATGGACAACGGAATGTATTGGGTGTACGATTTGTTGAAAACCCAAATCTCACCATTTGCAGTCGGGCGCGGCACCCCGTGACCATTGTAATGAAGCAAAACGCGCTCACCCTTGGCGTTTCTTCTGCAAGAAATGCACAACTTCTTCATGTCTTCCGTTGTCGGGTCGAGTTGAAGTTTATACTTGGCGCGCGGTTGCCATCGCTCGTACTGCGCCTGCAACGCTTTTCCAATCGCATCCAGTTCCTTTTGCGGCTGCATGCTCATCGGATTGATCCAACACTGCATGCGCGCACACGGTGAAATCTTCATCGCATCTGGCGGATCAACGCCAATGTTCAGACAGAGTACCAAAGCCACGCTGACCGTCTTCATCCGGTCCTTTGTCCTCCAAGAACTTGTCGACTCACCTATACCTCCTTCATCCTCATCCTCGTACAGCGTCACCGCGTGATGCCTTTCATCGCACAGAAACATTGGATACGACACATTCAACCCACTCCTTCCCTCATTACCACCACTCTCGCTCTCATCGTCTCCATACGTCTCGTCGTCCTCGTCCTCGTCGTACCACGCCGCGAAACTCGATCGCGATTCGCTCTCCCTCGCGCTCGTCGACGGCGTCCTCTCGCTCGGGGACTCGCGTCGAGTCCAACCGGCGTCACCGCTTCCTATCATT
>Ga0181580_10001491_pt1 | contig 18702 bp, 9 predicted proteins | sample 071ome_23_FD_132413 | JGI IMG/M metagenome (GOLD analysis project Ga0181580, IMG submission 132413) | Coastal salt marsh microbial communities from the Groves Creek Marsh, Skidaway Island, Georgia - 071403BT metaG (megahit assembly) | ecosystem: Environmental > Aquatic > Marine > Intertidal zone... | reverse complement strand
CGATTTCTACCACGTATGGAATCCTCACAAATTCTAATGTCAGATAGTCCGTTTTTATTGGGAAACGGATTCCATTTATCAAATAACAAATCTTTACAATTGATTGAAGAAGGACTTGCCGAAGGTGAAGGTGACGGAGTGGGTTCTATAAAATCCGAGTCTACATATACTACATGTGTTCCCGGTGCGGAACTAATTGTATCATTTCTAGCAATTACACTTATTTCGTAATAACCATCATCTTCAACCGTTTGTACAGTTTTACTTATTCTTGGTACAGTTACATTGTCAACCTTTCCAAAATCGGTTATTGTAACTACATTACCATTGTCCATATATTTAATTTTTTTAAGATAAACATCATATTGTACCGCATCTTTAATTTCATTCCATGTCCATGTTATAGTTTTACTATTTGTAGTTTCATCGGATGTGGGTTTTGGTGCATTTAGTGTATCATATTTTATTTCAACGATATGAGTTCCTGCATCCGAAGCATTCATAATGGTTTCTTTAATTTTTTTGTTTTGATTGGCCATTCTGTTTGCTTTTCTTTTAGCACTTTTCTTCTCAGCAATCACAGATATTTCATAAGTTCCTTCATCAAGTGGAGCAAACGGAGTAACTGATGTATCTGGACTATATTGTATTACTCCATAGTCTTTTATCGTTGACCATGTGGATGAATCCGATGAACTTGATGGTTTTACTTTTCTCAACGAAACTTTATATGTGTTTGCAGATGCTATCGACTCCCATGTCCATTCCGGTTTTGTATTATCAGTTGGTGTATCTGCGTTTGGTTTTGGAGTTGCTAATTTTTCACCATCAGTTTTATGTGCCGTGTCTTTATCCGAATCAATTCGTTCACCACAAGCATTATTAAATTCGTTGTATGCTGTTATAGATTTTCCATTGATTTTAACGGGATTACCAACTCCACTTAGATTTGATAGTTTTTTACCAGAAAATGACCAAACAACATCACTTCTTCCGTAAGTTGATGTAGAAAATTTATCATTAGTTCTCCAACTTACTTGTGAAGGATCTGCTGGAAATGGAAGACTACTTATTTTTTCATTTGCAATGATATATGCCATTACATCACCCATCCACATTTTTACATTCCGTTCAATTAATTGTTCTTCACTAAACTCTCCACTCGAAGGAAGACCTATTAGTCTTCCATACTTATCCTTTGCATTTTTTTCACGAACAACAGGATAAGGACAATTGTTTGGTTTTGGTGGTAATGCTTTTTCACTTATAGTAACCGTATGACTTCCTGTTTGCGACCAATCAATTTTACCCGAACGAGATTCAGCACCTGCTTTTACTTTTATAGTATACTTTCCGGGAGAAAGATCAATTGTAGATTTAAAAACTGCATTTGATATTATCTGCTTAGAACCCATGAACTCAACTTCATATTTTGTTGCTCTGTCTATCGGAGACCACTCCCATATTGGTCGTTTTACAGGAGTAGGTGATTCGGTAGTTGGTTTTGGTTGACCAATATAATTGGATTCATCACTTTCATCAAAATCATCGTCAGTAGTTGAATCATTACTAGACGGAAATGTTCCTTCTACGAAATCTATTTTTTCCATCGCATGATTACTTCTCCAAGGTTCGTAATGACTCGAAGAATCATCGTCTCCAAAATAATAACCTTCCTTTATTGGATCTTCAATTTCACCTCGTTTTTGTTTATCTTCAATTTCCTTGATTTGTTCGTTGATTCTTTCAATTTCAGAATCAATGAAATTAATGTCGGTATATTTTTTAAGTTCTGGATCCGAAGGTGTAAGTTCTCCTGCATCGTATTTTGAATAATATTTAGATTCTGCTTTTTCTATTTCTAAAGAAGAAGTACCATCTAACATAAATATTAAATTCTCAATTGCGACTCTAGTAGCACCATTTGATACTTTTTCTTTTATTATTTTCTGATATTCCATGTTTTTCATTCTGCCAATTATTACATTTTTATCAGAATCACTCCACTTCCCAACAACTATTTCATAATTAAGGCATGGAACATTTTCGTTTCGCATTTGTTTTTGTAATTCAATTTCATTTGACTTTAGTCTTTCTAATGCGTCTTTTCGTTCCTTCAATGGACCTAGATTTCCAGGATCTAAAAATTTCTTTGCATTCTCTTGTGAATCAAGTTGAGTTCCATCACCACTTACATCACGATTACTCACACCAGATCCGGATGATAGTGTTCCTGTTGTTGCCCCTCCGTAGTAATTTTGTTCAAAGAATAATCTATACAAAGTATCACCAATTGTACTTTCCATTTGCTTCTCGGTTGTAGTTCCAGATAATTTTTCAACAGAGTTACTAACAATTGCATACATTCCAAATTTTAATTGTGCATATTTCTTACCTCCACCTATATTTAATTTTTCAGAAACATCGTTATCAACTTCGTAGTTTACATAATCAGATTTTCCAGGAAATACTTTATATGCAGTTATTTGTTTTGCAAAATCAGTTTCATATGGAACATAATAAATATCAGTTTCTTCTCTGTCTAAGTTAATCCACGACTCCTTTGCTTCTGAGGTACGACCATTATCCGCATATTTTGACATGGTTTTTGCAACCCACTCAGCCAGCATACTTTTTACACTTGATGTATTTGTATAATTTTCTTTTGTAATGTAGTGATCTTTTTCTGCATCAATTATTATTTTAAAGTTAGAATTTAAATCAACAACTATTGACGGTTGATAATTTCCGGCAAGTTCTCGGTCATTCATTTTATCATCGGAACTACAATTTACTTTAAAATCACCCGAAATAGATGAATCAATCGGTGCACCATTGTATGAAAAGGGAAATCCTTCTGAATCAAATTCCAACACTAAACTACCACTGGTAACTTTTTTTACATTGTACATAGAAGGTGTACCGTTTATTGTTTCGTATTTGTATCCACTGCTTCCAAATTTTGGTTGACCCATTTCATTTGCAAGATAATCTGTCAAATCTTTAATCCAATAATTTAGATTTCTACCCTTCAAAAACTCTATATAGTTTGAACTGTCATTTTCAAATAAAGACTTATTTTGGTAACCAATTACCCTTCCTTTTTCATCTGTTTGTTTAAAATCACCTATTTCATATGGACACATTGGAGGTTTCTTTACTTCATCATCTTCTTTTACAGGATCTGATTGAAATGCAGTTGTATATGTACATTTTAACCCTTCTGGAACTATTTTTCCATTTATAGTTTTAATACAATCATCCTCCCAAACACATGAATCCGCAGATTCTTCATTCATAATCTTTGCTATATGCTCACACGCACATTTTTTCCACTCGGCAACTTCTGAATCTATGCGTTCTTGATCTTTTTTTGTTAAGTTTCCATTTTGTTTGTAATAATGTGAGGGTGGATATGTTGTACATTTATGTGTATCCGAACCCTCAAAGGGATCTATCTCTTTTCTAATAATTGTATTTGGTTCGATGGGTTCACTTGGTTCAATTTCACCAACCAACTCTCGTTGAACCTCGTCTGGATCCGAGTGTATTAGATTATAATTAAATCCCTTTTTACGATCTCCTTTTTTGTCTGGATAATGATTTACATCCCATTCATTATCTTCTCTGTTGTAATGACCAAAGTGTCTATTTTTAGTTTTTGGTAATCTTTTCTCAAGCAATGTAAATGAAATATTTACTTGTGCCATGTTTGGGTATTGACCAACCAATATATCTGGTTTTTTTATTGTGCCGTTTAAAAATTCATAATTTCCACCTTCTCGTTTTACACTTGAATCCTTTGTTAACTCCCACGATGCTTCTTGTGGTATAGTCAATCCAACTGAAGTTATAATACAAGGTTGGTCTTTATACATATCACCTAAATTCATTCGTATAAAAGGTGGAATTACAAAGCTACTATGAGCAGGACCAAGGTCACCGTCTTTCATATTTGTATATCCAGATGGTTGCGTTAACCCAACTAAATAATTTAATCGTTGCCACATCGGATGTAGTTCTTCAAGTGTAAACGAAACCGCAGTAAAATCGAGTGACAGAATCCGTGTAAATCCATTATATACTTGAACACTATCAGCTCTTCCTAAATATTTCACCGCAGTGTATTGTGCATCTGACTGATCAGAGATAGCATTGATGTATGAACGAAATGGTAAATATTTTTTATTAACTAAATCATGTAAAACAAAAGGTATAAAATCCCAACTTTTCCATGTTTGATGTTCAGTTTTAACATCAGCTATATCATCTGACAATGGATATAATTTATCGTATTCATCTGATTTTGTTTTCGATCCGGATTTGTATGATGGTATCTTTTTTTTATTTAAATGATCTTTATTATTATCATATCTACTTTCATACTTTAGTTTTGAATTACTTACGAAGTCTTCATCTTTATTGGACTTGGGTAGATACTGACCGATTAAATCATTATTATTAGAAGCAAGTGAGTCAATAATTTCTTTCCTCTTTGTGTCATTTTGCATTCCAACCGAATTAAATCCGTTGTTCCGTATTGCAAATTCCATATCGGTTTTAAATGTTTCATGGTGAGCATGAGTTTGTCCAGCATACTTATTTACAGTTTCAAAATCTTTTTTTTCTTTTTTTTCTACATCTACAATTCCAGGATAAACACCTAATTGTGGTACAAGTTCAGAATTTCCATTTGGGTCACCACCACGATTTATTTTTCTACCGTACCTATTTTCTTCTTTGTCCGATTCACTTGAGAATTTATATGTCCACTTTTGTGCATCATCTGGTTGTGCCTCTGAATATATTGTTCCTCTACCCGTGTATATTTTAGATATCCCACGATTTAATGACAATCTATCACTAGATGAATTAAACTTAGTATATGGAGTTATTAATTTTTCTGGCATTGGTTTCCAAGGTCCAGATGATGCTTCTTCGGGTGTACTCATTTCAAATATTTGTTTTAATCATGTGACGATGCGATTGCCTTTGACACTTTGCGTCCATCTACATTTACCGCAATGCCACCGGTTCTCATTAATCCTATAAGTTCATTCAATTTTGCAACAACTTCTGTATTATCTTTTAATTTTTGGTCACTTGGTTGTATTGTACTCTGATTTACTGTACTAATGTTGGTTACTGATTCACTTTCGTTTGGTGTTGATTGTATTTCAGATAATGTTGAATTAAATCCAGATTCTATGTTTTTTTCGGTAGTAATTATTTTGGTAATATTATCAAGTATTTTTATGTTACTAACCGACATACTTTCTAATGAACTTGTAAATGCTAATATTGCATTAGTTGCATTGCCTATACCAGTAATAAAAGTATCCGCAGTAAATGTCGACAATGCACTAAATATTCCAAACAACCCACTTGAATTTACATTTGTGTTTACTGCACTTAAAACATCTTCCATTGATTTTTGAGTATCTAACATTCCTGTTCCTGTATTATACATTTGTGTAGTTGTGTCACCAATTCCATCAGAAATTAGTTGTTGTGATTTTTGTTGCATAACTGGGGTAATATTTGAAGTAATATCTAATTGAGGAGTATTTATTGCCCCCATATCTTCGTATTTTTCAGATTGCTTATAAAATGCCTGAGAAACTCTATCGCGACCGAGACTAGTTTTTATACTTGCTTTATGATGATCCATAAATTTATCTTGCATAGATCGTTTGTGATCAAAGTAAGTATCGAACTTATCACCCCTTATTTTCATTAACTCTTGATACTTTGCTTGCATTGATTCATCTTTGAATGTATAAGAAGGTGCATCGGCTTCAAACTCAGATGCTTCGTTGTAAGTTCCGTATTTTTTTCCAAAATCAAATGCTTGTTTAAGAGCACGAGAGGATTCTTCTCCAAGTTTAATTAATTTATTAAAATTTTCAACACCTCCGGTTTTTGTTATGAAAATATCTCGCAATCTTTCGTCTTCAGTTGAAGTTATTTTCTGAGTTACTAAACTTTCTACATTATTTGGTTTTGTTACAACCATTGGATTAACTTTTTTAGTTTCAAATGGATCTTGAGGTGGTAGATTTGTGGAACCAGTTGATAAAGTTTTTAGTCTATTTATTTTTTCAGAATCTAATTTATCAATTGCATCACACATAGTATATAATTCCTGTGTCAATGTTCGCATTCCCTCAACGACTGGATCTAAAGTATTATTGTAAAATACAGAAAACGCATCAACTAACTTTACAGAAAATGTTTTTAGCAAACCTATTTTATTTGTAGATAATTGTTCGTATGGTATCTCTGCAATATAATCTAATCCAAATTTTATGTTTTGAAATACCTTTTTAACAGAATCAGCTGCACCTGCTAACTTAGATAATGATATAATCATAGCAATTAAGTTAGCACTTCCACTAGAAAACTTTGATAATATTTCCAATTCACCATCGTCTATATAATCAGCAAGTTCTTCTAATCCCTTCCCAATTGATTCCATTGCACTATCAACTCCCACGAACGAAGCAAAATTTAATTTGGATAAATCATTTAACATAGGAATTATTGACAAATTAAGAGCCGGAAAATATTTTAATGCACCAAAGTCTGTATCATCAATTTCATCAAATAAATCATCAATAGATTCTCCAAGCAATTCCAACATATCATCTACATCATCGGGTAATTTTGCAATGTCAGATGATAATGTAGTCGCAAGTCCTGCAATTCCTACTGCCATTGTTGGTAACATACCTATTATCTTTGGTTTTGCATCTTCAAGTGAATTAATAAAGTCTGCCATACCATCAGATAAAGTACTCAATACCTTACCCATAGAAACTTTTATTCTCATTCCATTTCTTGCCATAGACGATAATAATATCTCCATTCCCATTGCCATGGCAGGTAAATTTAAAACTACACCTGCGTTGATACCTTTGAACATTTCAAAAAATCCATCTAGACTACTCGTAACCATTCCAAGTTTTTCTTCAAAGTCCTCGGAAATATTTACCGCAAATCCACTTAAATCTATTACAGAAAATCTTTCAAGAGCATCTGTTGCAGCTTGTAAGTTTCCACTTTCATTTGCAAATCTCAATATTCTATCAAGTGGATTTTCATTTAATTTATCTGTGTCAGCACCAAATAATCCAGCAATAGAATTTCCCATAGAACCTAGCATGTTACCCACACCACTCATCACAGAACCCATACCACCACCAGCACCCAATCCCATTAATGCAGCCCCTATTGCACTTATTCCACCAGCAATTCCAAATAAACTAGCAACTCCTATATCCGATAACTTGGATAATACAATCCCAAGTGAAAGCAATCCAGGTGTTGCAAGTTCTAACGCATATGCCAAAGGTAACAATGATGCTCCTAATCCAGCAAGTGCAACTGCACCTAATCCAAGCATCATTGCACCTACACCCGAACTCATAATTGCTCCCAATCCCGCAACAGCTGCAGTCAGTCCGATAAGTGCAACACCTGCAACTGCCAAGCTTTCCCATGATACTTCTGAGAATAACTGAAACCCGTAGGCAGCTGGTATCAAAGCAGCTCCCATTATTGCAAGTGCAATAGCACCTTTTATTAAAGAACTTTTTGTTGCGTCTAATGCTTTTGATACACCGTACAATCCACCCACGAGTGTTCCCATCGCAATCGTTCCTTTTGCAACCGATGCCCATTCTACTTTATTAAATTCTTGAAGTGCTTTTGATACAATCCACAACGCACCTGCAAGAATCCCCATGGCAGCTGCTCCTTGTATTAATTTCTTGGTATCAATTTTACCGAATCGTTCAATCAAACTAGGTCCTTTTGATCCAGATACATCCTCTGATCTACTTTTTATTTTATCCGTGACACTATCTGTTCCGAAATCCTTAAGTTTTTCAGTCGCACTATCTGTAACTTTTTCACCTATTTTTTCTGATGCTTCTTTTGCAGAATTTGTGAAAAATCCTTTCAACTTATCAAGTGCCGATTTATATGATTCTGGTTTTAGTATAGATGTAAATCCATCTTTAATTGAAGCAAAACTAGATCCAATAGAAGAAAATCCTGTTTTAATCAATGAAAATAATCCAGTAAACATTCCAGATAATGGTTTGAAAAATAAGAATCCACCTGTTATTATTCCAAAAACTGACCAAAGAGAAGTTCCCCACCCATCAAACATATTTTTTAATACTTTTGCATTTCCTGTCAGTAATGAAAGCATTCCAAGTATAAGTTCGAAAGGTTTCACAAGTAATCCCAATACAAAACCAAGAACTTTAAATGTCGGTACTAATAATTCGGCAATTGCTAAAAATGAAGGCATCAAATTTTTAACAACAGGAAGCAATGCAGTTTTTAACTCAAGAAACGCAGCGTTTAATTGATCTTGCACAGCCTTTTGTGCTTCTAGTTCTTGAGTTTTTTGTAATTCTAATTCTAATTGTTCTTTTGCACTTAATTTAGACTCAGTTACTTTTTTATTAAGTTCTGCTAATTTTTGTTTAGCCAAATCGTTTCCGGAATCAGCAAGTTCTTGTAATAATCTTTCTCGTTCTATACGGTCTCTTTCAGTTTTTTCTAAATCATACAAAGTAGAAAGTTGAACACCCATAGCATCAGCAATACTTTTTTGTTGCCATCTACTCATATTAGCCAAACCACCTTGTTGTTTTAAAATTGCCAACTGCTCCTCTGCCATTTTTTGAGCATCACCTTCAAGTGCAAGCGATCTTAATTTATTAAGATTGATTCTTCTACCGAACATGGTATTCATTTCCATCTCCGATCTTATACTACTTTCAAAATCTAATAATTTATCAGCAGCCGATGCCATATCTTCAAGTGATGTACCCATTTTACGAGCTTCTACAGCTGCTTTGGCTAAATTTTTTGCTGAACCACCCGAAAATATCATTGCTTCTTCACTTGCTCCGGATATGTCGGACATCACTTTTGAAAAACTAACACCATATTTTTCAGACAATTTTGATATGTGCATTAGACTTTTAGTTGCTTGTTCTCCTGTTTTTGCTCCAAGTTTCATCATGGTACTTATAGCACCCGCAGTTACCTCACTTGCAACACCAAAGTTCTGTTTTATTAATGCAACATTATCAATTGTATCTTGTGTAAGATGTGTATGACTTGAAAATACTTCACTTAACGCAGTTGCAGACTCTCTTGCATCTTCCAGAGTTACACCGTATCTTAAAAATTCATCTCTTGATTGTTGAATCATATCGCGGATTTCGGTGGTAGATGAAATAGATAAACCCATATTTTCACGAAACGCACGACCTGCTTCTTCTATTTTTCCAAGTTCACTATATGCACTTTTTAACATCAATATAAATGTACCAAATGCCGCTAGTGTAAGAACTACAGGATTTAACAATGCGTTTGCTAAAATTGATCCAAAACTTTTTAACGCACCCGTAATAGAACTAAATCCTGCTTTGAGTGCATGAGTTGTTGACTTTGTATCGGATAATGTTTTTAATGATGCTTCAAGTGCTTCATTTAAAGAATCTTTTATCATTTTAGATGCGTCTGATAATGGTTTTTCTAAAAACGCATTGATATAGTTACCAACAAGTGGAAGTTTATCTATTGTATCTGTGATACTACTTTGTATCGAATCTATACTACTTTCAGCTTCTGTTTTTAATGCTTTTGCGGACTCTAATAATTTTTTTTTATTTTGACCCATTTCATGCAATGCATCATTTGACTTTTTAATGTTTTCTAGATTTTTTTCAGATGTTCGTAATATATTTGAATTGTTTAATGAAATGTCCATCATCATTCTAGATGTAGTTCCACCCTGTTTTACTATATCAAGCATAGTTTCTAATTGTTTATCTCTAAAGTGCTTGAGTGCCGTTTCTTGTGCAAGTAATTCTTTATTACGTGCAGTTTCCTTGACAAGACTCTCTTCGAGTTGTTGTAATTTTTCTAATCTGGATGAATAACTTGCATCACTTGCATCTAATACAAACAACGCATCTTTTTCTAAGGCAATTTTTTCTTCTAGGTCAGGAATTGCAACTTCTGTGCTTTGTTTTATCAATTCACCACCATCTGCTATTCGTTTTGATAAATCTTCTTGATGAGCAAGTAATGTGTTCGTATACTCGGAGTGGTTACCTGCACCTTTTAAATTTGTTTTTACTTCTTCTGTTAAAGATTTTATTTTTGTAAAGTAACTTTCTGTTTGAATCAAATTGTTTGCCATAGACATTACTTTGTCGTCACCTACGATTTCAATAGCCTCTTCTAAATTTCCATCTTTGATATGATTACTGATTTTATTTGCGTGGTCTCGTATTTCACTTAACCCAGGTGATATATTCTTTTCAAATGCGTCTTGCATTTTTTTTGAAAAGTCTTCAGTCGACCACTCTACAAATTCATCTGCCATGTTTTATCAAAGTTCCACAAACGGTTTTAGATTTGGATCATTATTTATTGCGTTTTTCAAATCTTCTCTGCTCGTAAGACCAAGTCGTTTCAACTTATTTTTAAATTGTTTTGTATCTTCAACATACTTGTCAAACGCAGAACCAAGTCTTGGGTCAGAGAACACACCCTTTGCAATTTTTCCTGCTTTATTTTTGAAAATAGCAGTTACAAGTTTTCCAAAAAATTCATTTAATTGTTGCTCTTCAGTTAGATTTTGTTTTTTTGATTTATTATTTGTTTTCATATATAAAATTCCTATTCGTACATATATCCATGTATAAATATATGCTTATAGAAAATTATATATAAATCACCTATCTAAATGAAGACTTTGAACGAGGTCCAGAAGATCTAGCACTTTGCTTAGACTTATTTTGTTGTTCTTTTATTTGCTCAGATTCTTTTGTTTTTATATCAAGAAGTTTTTTTGCGTAAAACCTTCTCAAATAAATCGGCAAATTATATACTATGCTTTGATTAAAAGCACCTTGACTATAATAGCAGAGATTAAAAATCTCTTCGTGCAAACTTATTCTATACTCTGGTGGAAGGGTAAAAAAAGTCGACCCCGAGAGGGATCGTCATCCTTTCAGTATAACCGGTGTCTTCCGATTCAAAGTTAAATGTCATATCTAAGTCTGGTGTATTTTGCTTGATATGTTCACGAAATGCTAAACTATCTCTTGCAAGTAGTTCTTTATCTACAAAATTTTTAATTTTAGCACGATCATCATCACCATCTAATGTTTGAATAACATACTTTAATCGTGTAGTAACTTCGGATGTTTCATTCTTATTCTTAGAAAACTTTTTCATGCTTTTGATTTCAAGGTCAATTGATTGTTCATCTGCGTGTGTAAGAAGTTTCCAATGAACTTTTCGTTTACTATAAGGAAGTTCATATTCAAATAAATTTAATCCTTTTTCATAACTTTCAAAATCGATTTCTCTTGGATCGAGTTTAGTTAAGTCAATTGAATCTTCTACATCGTCACCGGTGGACGGATCTTTAAACTTTATCTGATAATCTTTTCCATATGCAAGTACACGAGCTGCAATAAAAATCGCATTTTTGTCACCCACTAAAATGTCATCTAATTTTACATTTGGTGTAACAATTAATTGTTCAAGAAGTTTATCTAAAACTACACCTTTTTTAATTAAGTTTTGTGATGTCAAAATATCTTCTTCACGTGCAGTCATATACTTAATATCAATTCTTCCACTTGCAAGTGGACTGCTTTGTGAATAAAACCAACCTTTACTCGGTAAGTCAATTACTTCACTTGGGTATTCAATTTTAGTTGGTGTGTCGGATTGAAATGAAGCTGCTGAACTTGTGGTCTGTGAATGAGTAGTGGTTGTTTCTTGTTTTGTAGATGTACTTCCTTCTACTGCATCTTTTGTAGCTTGCATTGCCCGTTTTACTTCTTCGGGTATTTTAATACTTTCTTCGTTTTCCATAAATCTATAACCTTTTAAATAATAATAGTACAATATATACTACTATATATACATATACAAGAATAAAATTTTTAATAGCAAATTAAAAATTATCCAGCAAGAGAAAACTTTAAAATACCCTTATGATCTTTGTAATCAAAAAAATCAGAAGTCTTTTTACCTTTCCAAATTTTCATTGCAGTAACTCCGATTTTTCCATCATTGAATACTATTTTTTTTCCACCCTTTGTAGTAAATACCAATCGTCCTGAATTTGTATCAATATCATAGTTCTTTTTAAACTTTTCAGTTTTAACTTGACTCAACAAGAATTTAACAAGTTTTGCGTATGAACTACTTAGTCCTTCAAGCATTATTTCAGTCTTTAAGTCCTGCTCTATTTCTTCAAATATAGAAATTACTTGGTTTTTTAATTCAGTGTTTTTCATTTTGTATAAATATATACGCAAACAAAAAAAAAACTCCCAAACGGGAGTTTTTTTAAAATACAACCTTGTATCAATAAATTAGTATTGAAGAATTGCGTAATCATACGCAACAGTCAATTCTACATTCAAAGGATCTCCTGTTGCCCAATCTAATGTTCCAAAGTTGACTGCGGTACAAAAAGCACCTTTGATTGTCCATTCTTCAACTTTGTCACCGACTGGTCCAAGTAGATTGATTGTTAAATCTTTCTTGTAGAAATCTGCGTAACCATTTCTTCCTGTTACAGATTCGTGTGAAAGACGAATCCATTCCATAGCAGCCTGAGCTGCACTAGGTACTACAGGATCATAAAGTGTCATTGTGATGTCTTGCCATTCTGCTTTTCCACCACGTAGTTTTCTTTTGATATTAATGTGATCGATTGTCACTGGATCAATATTAAGATTTGGACGACTTACACCTTTGATAAGGTATGAAGGAAGACCGTCCATATACATAATAAATCTGTTTACTGTTTTTGGCTCAAACGCCGTAAAAAACATTTCATTTACATCTATTACTTCTGCCATTGTTGTTCTCCTTTAGAGGTTGTATTTATCATAAATATTTGTTAAAAATTTCAAAATTGTTTTTTTTTAATTTATTTCAATTATAAATATAAAGTTTATCGAAAATATATGTATTTATTTTTTCGTTAGTTTCTGTCCCACCAATTTTGCACTACCATATAATACCGCACTTACAAATTGAATATGTTGTGGACCAGGCCAAGGAAATGACAATCCAAGCATACCCGTTGCGAACAAAGTAAGCAATGCCATTCCTTCAGGACCAGCAAATAATTTGGATAATGTAAAACCTCCACCGAGTGCCATTATCATATCACCCATATCGAAATCATAATCAGCATTACCTGTAAATGTCATATTCAACCAAATATAAATTAATATTCCAGCCACAGCAATTCCCGCAATTCGTTTGGTTTTCGGGTGTTTTGCAAGAAACGCATCTAGATCTTTTAATTTTTCTTCAGTCCACTTTCCAACTTTTGTATTAGCAATATATTCACCAATTGCTTTAATGACTTGTTTATATGCGGTGAATCCCATTTTGACAATTTTAAAAAGATACTTCATACTGAATTTTATTTTTGCAAAAAACTTAAAAACTATTTTGTTCATGAATAATTTTATTAGGTCTTTGAGTTTTACAGATACAATATCTGTCAACTGCTTAATAAAACCCCATATTTTTTTGATTGGTCCGGGAATCAATATTTCAGTTATATAAACATTGTCTTCCAACAAATTATTTTGATTAACAAATGAAACGAAATTTTCGTACATTATATCATCAACTATACTTGTTAAATCGGTATTCATAATAATAAATATATATAATCACAAAAAAACCCCCCAAGATTGGGGGGTTTTAATTTTAATAAATCAATAATTTATATTAACCAAAAGATGCACCAGTTGCTTGAAGATTGAAATCAACAATTATGAATTCAACTGCCCTTGCTGGTTGCAAGAAGATTTGTCCATAAAGAATATTTCTGTCAATCAAATCAGGTGTATTGTTTGATTCATCCATAATAACATTAAATGCATAAAGACCTTGTCTTTGTTGTACTGCTTCTAAGTATGGATTTACAATTGCCAAGAACTTGTTACGAGTTGCAGCGGTATTTTGTTCAAACAATAAGTAACGAGATGTACTTGCTACAAACTTCTTAAGATTAATAAGCAAACGACGAACATTGATTCTGTCAAGTGCTGATGCACGACGTTGTAAGGTTTTTTGACCAAAAGCAACAATACCTTGACCAGGAAATGCAGCGATTGGATTAACTTTACCTTCATACAATTCATCACGTTCTGCGAAGGTAAGACGATCCATAACACTAACTGCTTGCTCTAATCCACCACGATTCAAACCAGCGGGTGCAAACCATTCAGCAGCGGACTTATCGTTTGCAGCGTAAACCGCAGGCATCACCGCACTTGGTGGATAAACTTGCAATGCATTCGTTGCAGGATCAAGAATTTTAACCCAAGGATAATATGTTGCAGCGTAATTACTATCAAGTGTAGATGCTTGTGCAACTGCTTCTGTAACTTTTCCAGGTTGTCCTGTAGCAGATACACAATCCAAAATATAGAAACAATCTTCACGTGTTTCACATAAATCTACACCCATATTTACTATACTACGATGTAGTTCCATACTAAGACCAGGTGTTGTCAATAAGTTGATATCAAATTCATCTTGATTACTTAATGCTTTAAATGCTCTTTCATATGCTTGTGAACCAGGTGAGAATCTTTTACTACAATCCATCCCTTGAACATTATTTGGTGAAATATCAGCACCAAGCATGATTGGAAGAACAGGAGAATGACCATCGTCACCACCTTGGAATCCTACGAGAAATCTTCTTTGCTTTCTTGCATCATATTCATCGGTTGCACTTGCAGGTTTTGCTGGAATTGGTTCTACTACTTCAGTTTGAAGAACCCCATCAATATCCATATAAACTTCACCCGATGTATCTAAATAGAATCCGGTACCTGCGTGTTGTGCATTCTCAGGAATTGGTTTAAACAATTCATTCGTATCCTTAGACGCATTTGGCATAACCAATACACCATCAGGAGAGTCTTGATTAAATACTGCACCTGAGAAGTATCTTCCAGGAACTCTGCTATACTGAGATGCTCTTGAGTATTTGGGTTCAGGTAGATCGTAAAAAGGAATTCCGTTTGAATTTACTGGACTACCAAATGGAGTTTTATATGCAGCGTGTCCATAAGGAATACATTGAGTTGGTGCAGATGCTTCAACTGGCATTTCTATGCGAATCCAATTACTTCTGTTGGCATAATCACCTCTTTCAATTACCTTACCCATTTCATTGATGTATGTATAACGGTCACCAATTACTCTAGCAATATATCTTGGACTTGCGGGATCTAATGTTAACTCACGATAATCTTCAAGAACATCTTGAGTTTTATCGTTGTCATTTATACCACGAACAACCAAACTAAATGAACCATATTCAGTTCCGTCTAGTGTTCCTGCGGTTTTTACATTATATATACCAACTTTAATTTCACTATTAGCAGAACGACCAAAACTACGAGTTGCAATTTTAAATAACTCATATCGTGTTCCACTTACTATTTGAGACATAATAGAAGGAGTGTGAGCAGGACGACAAGCATGCTCTCCTTGTCCTGCACCATCATATGGTTTATATTGATAATCAGGATCGGAAGCATTTGGTGTACCATCGTTATCAGCATCACCATCTAAATCAGAAAAGTTTAAAAAGTCATCACTAACTGCGATATGCAATTTAAATTTTGCACCTGCAAATTCGATTAAATCAAATATGAATTGTTGCGTACTTTCAAAGTATGATGCCCAATATCCTGGTTTCTTATTTTTTTGAGGAGATTTTCCAAAAACATTAATAAGTGTACTTGAATCCGATGGATTAATGCTGAACGAAAATGTATCAAGATGAGACTGAGTTCCTTGATATACTTGATTTAGTTCAAGTTGCCCTTCGTAATGTCTTACTGAAATCATTACAGGATTACCTTCATCATCGAATTTTGGATTTCCTTCTATATCGTTTTCTTGTACTAGTTCTTTAAATAAAGGCAACCCTTTATCCATATCCAACTGAATACCATCTTCGGTAATTTCAATATCAAAATCTCCATCTCCTGAAGTATCTACTTCCTGATTTTCCATATCTAAAAGACGGGTACCTCTAAATCCAATACTTGTTTGATTTGGAGATGCTAAATCTTTCTTTGCAATTAATTGTTGTGTTGCAGGATCAACTTCAGTTAGTGTATTTGCCAAGACTCCTAAAATATAAGGTTGAGTTTGAATGTCACCTTCTGTAACACCGAGTTCGTTATCTTCGTCTAAACTTCCCGACTCGTAACTTGCGGTGAGTATAAGTGCATCGGATACTTTGTGACCTTCAAGTGCACCAGTTCTTACAATTGTAACAACTCCTTGGTTTAATAAATATTCACGTGCAGTAAACGGTTGATAATACAAACCTTGTGGTGTACCGAATAATGCTTCTAATTGATTCACACTTCTTACTACGGTAGGTGAAAATGCTGGACCTTTTGTGAAAGGACCTACAACTGCTCCTCCGATTTGACCGATTCCCTCAACTAAGTAAGTTGAATCGATTTCGTTTGTGAAAACTGCTGGACTAACTATACGCTCTGCCATCTTATGGTGTCTCCTATAATTGGGTTAATGATTTAGATTTAAAACTTTTAAGATAAATATGCAAAAAAAATTCCAAAATTTAATATTTAACTAAAATATCAATTTTTAATATATATTCCTGACTCTATATCAAGTTGTCCGTCTCCATATTTACGTTTAAGTCTTTCCAACATTATAGTTTCTTTATTACCGAATTCTAAAAATGTTTTATTTAAAGTTTTTTCGTTTTCTTTTAATCGTTTAAGTTTACTTTTTAATTTAAATCGTTCAGCACTGATTTCACCAAACGCAATTAAAAGATTTTGATATTCTGCATTTAATTCAAGTATTTCAGTTTGTTCTTCTTTTGTTATTTTTATTTGAGAATTATTATCCATACAATTATCATACATCATTTTACAACAAATTCAATAAAAAACTAGTCTTGATAGACAATTTTAATTAATTCATTTTTTTCATATGATTTTATTTTGATTTTCTTTGTATCACCAATCGTAGTAATAAAATATTCATTTGATTCTAATTTTTTATTTTCGGATAAATAATCCCAAATTAAACTTCCATCACTTTCTAATTTTAAATTAAAATTTCTACCACTTACATTTAATGTATAAATTTCTTCATCTGGTAAGATTCTAATATTAAATTCTCTCACCTCATCATCTGTAATATATATTTTTTTTGTTTTTCTATTTAACAATAAGTTTTTTGATGTTTCATTTAATTTTTGCTTAATTTTTATTGCCATTTCTTTTTTACTAGGAACAATTGTATCATATGTGTTTATTGCCTCTAATCCGAATTTAACTTTTCTAGTACCAAGTGTCCGTTGTACAGTTGTTTTATTATCAAATACTCTTGGTAATAAATATGCATTTACGGTTAATGTAAATGAAGTAGATACTGAACGGTCATCGTCACTCGGAACTTCCACTGAATTTGTAAATGAATCTATACTTGCTCTGAATTTTAATCGTGTTGGATCACCCCAGTAATCTCCTTCTGCAAAATTTATTGTTTCTACCAGACTATTCATTTGTTGAACATATTCTGTGGACATATTAAATTCATATGTCAATACTACATGGTCTGGAAATGTTACATTATGCACTTCTGCTAAAGGATGTGCGTTGTTTAATAAACTAAATCTGTCATATGAATTTTTATTACTATATTTTTTTACAAATGGCACGGAAAGGTATTTGTTGAAAGTTACAAATGATTCATCCTTTGATACTCCCGTTCGTGTAAAAACAATCATAGGTCGTTGTAATTGACCTTTTTCATCACGATACACTCCGTCTGATTGAATTGCACTCCACCTTTCTGGTGAAGCATGCCGTATAGGTACTGAGACCAATGTGTTATTTTCTCCCACTACTTGTGGATTTATAACCTTCGTAAAATATTCGTATATTATATTATCTATGTCTAATAAAGTTATAGAAAAATTTCCAAATGCACCGAGTTTGTCTGATACCTTAGTTTTTTCTGCACGATTATCCGAATACAATTTATGATTGGATTTTTTTAAATTCGACATACTTGGATCATTATCCACATTTGGTACAGGTTTACTTAAATCAACCGTAAACTCTTCTTCTGTACTTAAGTTTTTAAATGTTACAAACGGATTATTTACATTTTCAAAATCCATTATTGTTGCCTCGGTGTTATGTTTAATTTACTTTTTCTAGACATATGTGCATTGCATAGTAAACTATAGTTTTTTTCAGGTTGACCTCCCAAAAATTGATTTTCTACTACATTTGAAATTTCAAAGTATGAGTTTTCCCAATAAATTATATCACCTACCTCAGGATATATTTTCTTTATTTCACACAATTTTTGGTGAAATTTAAATACTGTTCCTTTTTTAACATCTGGTCCAAATCCTTCATAGTTAGTAGTCTGTGGGTCAGATTCAACTAAACATGATGTATTGACTCCCTCATAGTAGATTTTATCCATACTCTCACCGTAAACAGTTGACTTGGTGTAATATGGATTGATTTTATATAACACAACCAATTGTTCTATTATGTCTCCCAACAACTCACCATTAAGACTATTCATAAATCG
>Ga0181580_10001488_pt1 | contig 18714 bp, 13 predicted proteins | sample 071ome_23_FD_132413 | JGI IMG/M metagenome (GOLD analysis project Ga0181580, IMG submission 132413) | Coastal salt marsh microbial communities from the Groves Creek Marsh, Skidaway Island, Georgia - 071403BT metaG (megahit assembly) | ecosystem: Environmental > Aquatic > Marine > Intertidal... | reverse complement strand
TTTCGGAGTTCTTGAGACTTTCCTGATCCAGCACAGATGCGATTTCGCCAAGCTTTGCCATTCCAACAATGCCGTCTTGCCGTTCTTGACCGCCCTCCATACGATCACTCGCAGTCTTTGCCTCATCGGCGTTCATTCCAAACGTGAGGACGGAAAGCCTGGTGATCAGCGAAGCGTTTGAAGGGAGTTGCTCGAAGCGCTCTATTGAACGCGAGTTAATTCTTAGGGCTGGAGAAACGGCGGCGACTAGGTCTTGTTGTTCCATTTCTCTCAAAATATCGCCAGCTTGAGATTCATCGAAGATCGAAAGCAACTCGTTTCTGACACGCGTACCACTTAATAAGTCGACTTTCTCAACCGATTTCTCAAACGCCGTCAGTGTCGCTTTTTCGTATCTGTACCCCAGTCTTATGGCGTATCTGACCGCACGAAAAAGGCGAGTCGGATCGTCTTCAAAACTGTCAGGATGATGGATCTTTATTTGTTTGCGGATTACATCGGCGAAACCACCGCTTGGGTCTAAGAGGTTTCCAAAGTCAGAATCTCGCAGCGATATCGCCATAGAGTTCACAGTGAAATCCCTGCGCAGCAAGTCCTCTTCAATAGTTGAGGAGGCAATAGTTGGAAGCGCGGCAGGGGACTCGTACGACTCGGAGCGAGCAAGAACTACGTCAATTTCCGGGGTGTCACTCGCGTCAGATGACGGAATCTTAAACGTAGAAAATTGAGAAGCTTTTGGGGTATGGGCAGAAAGACGCTCAGCGAGAGCGAGCGCAAACTGCTCGGCATTTCCGACAACGGCTAGATCAATATCCCCAGGTTCACGATCAACGATCAGATCTCGAACCACACCACCAACGACGCATATTTGTTCGATCGCACTCGAATTTGAGGCGATCTCGCGACAAATCTCAAACACCAGTTGATGGGGTCTAGGGGCTTTGGAATTCAGAAGTCGAGCAAGGTTCGGCATGTGTGTGACCCGAATGGTAAGACTAAAGCCGGTTCGGACGCTTCTGTAATTCAACGCAGGGTTGCTAGAATCGACGTTCCATTCACTAAGAGATTGAGTTGATTGATGAGCCAGCGCTCAGAGCAAATTAAGTTAGAAATATTCATCGACTACACCTGACCGTGGGTTCGTCAGGCTGGCATTTGGCTGGCCAGGGTCAAGAACGTGCTTGGAGATGATCTTGAAATCAAGTGGCGGAGCTTTGCCCTTGAGCAGGTGAACTCCAAGGAAGGTGAAGAATGGAAAGCCTGGGAGCAAGGCACAGATTATGTTTCAAGAGGACTTTGGCCGCTCCGAGGTGGAATTGCAGCTCGTTCAATCAGTGAGCAAGCCCATGGCGATTACATGGAAGCAATACTTCATGCTAAGCATGTGGAAAGGGAAGATGTCCGTTCCCGCGAATCGGTGATCGAGATTGCTAAATCTGCAAGCATAGATCTGGATAAGTTTGTGGCAGCCATCGACGACCCCGAAACGCTCGTGCAAATCGGCCAGGATCACGAAGAAGCTGTTTCACTTGGTGTGTTCGGTACCCCCACTTTTGTGTTTGAAGACAAATCGACGGCGTTCTTGAAAATGTTCACACCACCCGAAGAAGATACGATGTCGGCTTTCAATAATTTCATTGGCATTGCGGCAAACAAGAAATACTTCGGTGAACTTAAGCGACCGCAGCCACCCTGGCCCCGCGGTGCCAGAGATTAGCTCGTGCCAATAGAACCCCTGACCGATCCACAATTACTGGAGCTAAGCGCTCGAGTCGGTGTTTCATTCAATGACCGCGAGCTGCTCGGACGCGCTATGACGCACCAATCATTCGTCAACGAAAGCAAACACGCGACCGAGTCGAACGAACGATTGGAATTCCTCGGTGACTCTGTATTGGGGATGGTTGTCGCTGATCACCTTTTCACAGAGGCACCGAACCTCCCAGAAGGCGATCTCACGGTCAGGATGTCTCAGATAGTTCGCAGGGAATCGTTAGCAGAGGCTTCCGTTGCTATAGGTCTCGGCGAGTTCCTGGTTCTGGGGAATGGAGAACATCAAGCTGGTGGGGCGGAGAGGTCATCAAATCTTGCCGACGCATTCGAGGCTTTGATTGGCGCTATATTCCTAGATCAAGGCATGGAATCAGCGAGAGACTTTGTTCTCCAAAAACTCCAAAATCGAATCTCGATCGTACTTGATGGTCAAACCGAAAAAGATCCGAAGTCCGTTCTTCAGGAATACTTACAAGCGAACCAAATAAAACCGCCCAGATATGAATTGGTGTCACAAGAAGGACCACCAAACGACGTCACGTTTACTGTGAGTGTGAACATCGAAAACGAATCAGTCGCTACTGGTTCTGGTAAAAGAAAAATTGAGGCCGAGCGAATTGCAGCAAGCAAAGCGTTGACTCAATTGATTGAAGACACGGAATAGCAGAGGCAATCTAACTGTTCGGGATATTTAAGAAAAAAGAAAAAACTGCCGAAAGTGCTCAAAAGACGGGTAGGGCGTGGACATCACGCTTAACCGGAATATTTTCACGTTCGAATATCGATGATGATTTCTGGGAGAAACTTGAAGAGGCCCTAGTTGTTTCTGATGTCGGTATCCAAACCACCATGGATTTGATCGACAGGCTTCGAGATATCGTTGATTCAGAATCATTGTCAGAACCAACACAAGTACGCGAACGGATGCGGGAGGAGATGGCAACCATCCTCAAGTCCAGCGATGACACCGACCCGATTCCTGAGGTTGGGCCAGTTGTAGTGCTGGTTGTAGGTGTAAATGGAGCCGGTAAAACGACATCAATTGCAAAACTGGTCGACGTTGCCAAATCTGAAGGTCGTACGGTAATGCTCGCCGCTGCAGACACATTTCGAGCCGGTGCGATCGAACAAATTAAGATTTGGGGAGATCGACTCGATGTGCCTGTGATATCCCAACAGGCAGGAAGCGACCCGGGTGCAGTCGCGTTCGACGCTATGAAAGCTGCACGTTACCGGAACGTTGATTTGCTGATTATTGATACCGCTGGTCGATTACACACCACCCATAACCTGATGGAGGAACTCCGGAAGGTTCATGGGATTGTTGAGAAGAACGGCGAAGGTTTCGTCAAGCAAACCCTTCTAGTAATTGATGGCAACACCGGTCAAAACGGACTGTTGCAGGCAAAGTCCTTCACAGAAGCGGTTAAATGCAACGGAGTGTTCCTGACCAAGTTGGACGGCACCGCCAAAGGCGGAGTTGCTCTGGCCATTTCAGGAGAACTGGGGTTGCCGATCTGGTTCATCGGTACCGGAGAAAAATCTTCGGACATGTCTGCGTTCGATCCCGACGGGTTCGCTGAGGCTATTCTTCCCGATCCTGAACAGGTCGCCTAACTCCGGTAACCACGACTGGTGATGAAAGCGCATGATCTTCGCCCTCACAACATTCCTGGTCGTTCAGCTACTCGGTGTCGCCACGTTTGTTCTCACAACCCGGTCATTTAGTCCTCTAGCTGACCGGGGTTGGGCAATTTCCAAAACACTTGGAATGCTCGGCATATCGACCGTCGTCTGGTTGATTTCTCACTTCCCGTTCGTACCCAACGCACTAACAACCTGGTGGATCGTAGCTGCGTTACTCGCATCTCTTGCGTTGTACTTACTTTCGAAAGATCTAGGGTTCTTCGTTCAGATTGTTAAGCGGCGCAAACGCGAGATTGCTCTGAGCGAGTTGCTATTCATTTTGCTTTTCTTGGTTTTTCTGTTGTTGCGGGCGTTTGATCCTGCGGCGTCCGGTACCGAGAAGCCGATGGACCTCATGATGCTGAACGCCGTTGTTCACTCTGATTCCACTCCGCCTGAAGACCTCTGGTTGGCTGGTGAGCCTATCGCTTACTACTACTTCGGGTACTGGATATACGGAGGGGTATCGGCGATGGGGGGGACCCCGCCAGCATTTGCTTACAACATAGGGATCGCTCTAGTCGCAGGACTAGGTGCTTCTGTGATTGCATCTCTCGCAGCTACTTTAGTCAGACGCGACGGTGGCGGCAGAAAAAATACGTACACCGCGGGAATCACCTCGGCAGCATTTCTCATATTTTTGACCAACATGTCTGGACTTATCGTTTTTCTTGACGTCTTGAAGGCAGTTCCGGTGTCACTGCTTAACTGGTTCAAGGGGGCCGAATACGATCGGATCAACAACGTTGCAACGTGGCGTCCCGACGATTTCTGGTGGTGGTGGAAAAGTTCCCGGATCATCAACTCTTATGACGAGTTTGGGAACGAAGTGGACTTCACTATTCAGGAATTTCCATTTTTCAGTTTTCTGTTGGGAGATTTTCATCCGCACCTGATGGCGATCCCGTTCTTGCTAACTGCGGTAACCATTGCCGTGACGTTGTTTTTCTTTCGAGGCTCCGGTTTCTCGACTTTCAAAACCAGACCTGTGCTCGCTACGGTGGGCGCGATCTCGTTCGGCTCCTTGGGGTTCATCAACTTTTGGGACGTAGCGATGTTGCTGTTGTTGGTTATAGGAATGGTGGTATTAGTAACCGTTCTGGGTTCCAGATTCACAGTCACGAGGTTCCTTAAAACAATTACTCCAGTGATGCTGATTTGGCTCGCCGGGCTTTTGGTTTACTCGCCGTTCTATTTGGGGACCGCTGAAAGCCAGATTCAGTGGCCACCAATAGCTACTGCGGCCACGGGATCACGTCCCATACACATCCTTGCAGTTTGGTTTCCTCTGGCCTTGACCGTACTGCCTTTACTTTATTTCGTATCTGACCGGATTCCGATCAGGTTAGCGCTTGGTAACGGCTCACCGTCCATGTCGGGCAGGGGGCACATATGGAACAACGGGTGGATCGTCGCAGGAGGAATAACTCTTGTTCCCTGGCTGGTTTGGGTGGTGACTCACCTTTCCCTCAATCCAAATGGCGCCCCGGAGCATGTCATCTACAAATTCCCAACGAGCTTTTGGCTCGGATTGTTCAGTTTTTTGCTTGCAGGAATCACGCTCAGCAGAGCGCGGCGAGGCGCAGACGATGGTGCCCAGATTGCGCTGATCGCAACTTCACTAGCGATTTATTTGGTTTTCGCAGCCGAACTCTTTTTTATTCATGACCTTTTTGGGAACAGGATGAACACCGTATTTAAGTTCTACTACCAGGCATGGATCTTGCTAGCACTTGCAGGGGGATATGCGACATACCGGTTAACGCGGTTGTTCCCGACAACGATTGGTTGGACGAGGAGCGGCATGGTGGTGGCGATCACTATTTTGGGGATTATGGGAGCTACATCCATTTACTTCGATTTGTCCGCAATTTTCTCGAAGGCGGACGATTACAGACTTGGTCCGAATCTCGATTCCACCAGTTTCATCGGGGTCAGTAACAGCGACGAGCTATGGGTGATTAATCAAGTTAGAGATTCATCAAAAGACGATGATGTCTTGCTTGAAGCGGCTGGATCCAGCTATCAGGAAGATTCCAGGATTTCTGCGACAACTGGAGTTCCGACGGTAATTGGTTGGGAATTCCATGAAAAGCAGTGGCATGGAACAAAATTTGATCCTTCCCAGCGAGTAAAAGATGTTGAATCCATTTACAACGGTTCGGACGTTGAACATGTTGAATCACTGATTTCAAAATACCGGATTACTTTGTTGGTCGTGGGACCGCGTGAACGCGCCGCTTACGACAACATTGATATGTCGATTTTCGATACTCTTGGTGACCGCGTAATTGAGAAAGGCGCATTCACGGTTTTCAGAATCAAATCGTGAGCAGCTGATCATAAAAAAATTTGGAGCGAGGTAAGTTCGATAGTTTCTGGACGTTGGGACCACGGAAAATGGGTCGAAGGCGATGCGTCTGTGGTCAGACCCGATTCAGCCCTTACTTCAACAGAATCAGCTGAACATGAATCCCGCGGCTTTAGCATCCCTGGCCGCGTTGAATGGGCAATCTACGCGGGTCTTGTAGCAATAGCTCTCGTGATGCGTGTTTACGATCTCGGCAGCAGGGCAGTCCACCACGACGAGAGTTTGCATGGATACTTCGCCTTCCAGATCTTCAACGGTGCCGGGTACGACCACAATCCGTTGATGCACGGAATGTTCTTGTTCCATTCGATCGCGACTTCATTCTTTCTGTTCGGCGACAGTGAAGCATCGATGCGGTTGCCTATGGCGTTGTTTGGCGTAGGACTTGTTCTGGTTCCCCTTATTCTCAGACCAAGACTCGGGCAGTTTGGCGCATTAGCTGCCGCATTCTTGCTGACATTTTCACCAGCTCTTCTTTACTACAGTCGGTTTGCTCGAAACGATATTTTCATGGCTGTATTCACACTCGCACTTGTAGGTGCGATGTGGCGGTATTTGGATGAAAAGAAAAATCGTTGGCTCTACCTGGCAGCAGCGTTGGTAGCACTTGGGTTTACCACGAAGGAAACCCAGTATCTTGTAATCGCGATTCTCGGTTCGTATTTGCTAATTAGAACCTGGCAGGAAATTCGTGATTGGCTATACGCCAGACGGATGCTCTCAGAATTCTCTCCCGAAGCTTCGTTCATGGTTCTAATTGGGACGTTTACCTTGCCGGTACTCGCTGCTTCATCTGCAATTTTCCAGAACATGATCGGATTCACTCTCGCTGCTGAAGACGGAACCCCAGGCGTTGCAGTCGGTAGCCCAAATGGCGGTGGTTGGAGCATTGCTATTGGCGTCAGTGCAGCGTTCCTCGCTGCGGCTTTGACTATCGGCTGGTACTGGAAGCGCAATGTCTTTCTTATCGCTTTCGGGATCTTCGTAGCAGTATTCATCCTTATATTTTCGAATTTCGGTTCAAACCCGGGTGGGGTGATTACTGGCGCATGGCAGTCGCTGGGTTACTGGTTGGCACAACAAGACGTCGCCAGAGGTAACCAGCCCTGGTACTACTACTTCATGATCGGATCGGTCTATGAATTCCTGCCATTCTCAATTGCGACGGTAGCGACCATTTACTACATGCTCCGATCGGGGATTCGACCATGGATCGCGACAGCCATCGCGGTCGTTGGCATGGTTGTCCTCGCTATAGATTCTGTGTCGTTTACAGGTGGCATTGTCCGCGGTGAAGAAAAGGACGTCTTAACGACAGTTGGTACTGCCGCTATGTTGTCAGTCATCGCCGTTGCCCTTGCTTTGCCGTTCACACTGAGAATATCCCGTTTCAATCGATTCCTGATTTTCTGGACGATCGCCACATTTGCCGCCTATACCGAAGCTGGCGAAAAGATGCCGTGGTTGCTGGTCAATGTGACTTTGCCCGCCATTGTGCTGGCCGCAAAGGTCTTGAACGACATCGTTATGAGCATTGACTGGCGAAAAGCCTGGTCGAACTACGCGGCTTTGTTAGTCCCCGGCGTTCCGCTGCTACTAATGATGATTTGGAAAGTCGCACTGAACGACAGGAACGAAGGGGTTGGCGGCTTCGTCATGACCTGGGTTCTTCTGCTTGTAGTTGGACTCCTGATCCTTGGATGGTCGTTCCTGGGTGGAAGGATCGGTTACCGACCGGCCGCTGGGGTAGCGGCTTTGGTTGCTGTTTCTGTCCTGTTCGTTTTCTCCTTCAGGGCAGGTTGGGTCGCCAGCTACCACAACGGTGATATTCCGCGAGAGATGCTCGTGTATACGCAGACTGCTCCTGACCTTCACGATTTGGCGAAAGAAATAGAGCAAACGGCTCTTCTTACAGGCGACCGTGAAAACCTGAAGATCGACATTGATACACGAGATGCATACACATGGCCGTGGCAGTGGTACCTACGAAGCTACAAACAAGCATCTTTCCGTGACCACACTGAAAATGCCACCGAAGTGGGCCCCGACAGAGCTATCGCAGTAATTAACGCGAACAACTACACAAAAACTGGTTCCAGCATTCCGTCAGGTTTCACGGAAGGGCGTCGCTTTGTACATAGGTGGTGGTTCCCTGAGCACCTTTACCGGGAAGTTACTCCGGGTGATTTTTTTGGAAACTTCACAGACAGGGAAGCGTGGCGCGAAATCGCAGATTACTTCCTGTACCGTGAGATGTCCTCATCAATTGGGTCGATCGACTCTTACGTTTACTACTCCGACTCGCTACCTCTTGTACCAACTCAGTAAGTTAGTCGCCGAAGTGCAAGCTGAGACATCCGATTAATGTTCCTTGGTAACAAAGCATTCTGGATAGGCGCGCTTGGAAGCGCTGTGTTTCTCGCGATCTTCTTTGCGTTGTTTGTTGAGTTCGACCTCATTTGGGATGTGCTGAAGGAAGCGAACTACGTCTACCTGGCACCGTCCCTGGTTCTTTACTTCCTCGCAGTGTGGTTTCGAACTGCCCGCTGGAAAATTTTACTCCGTCCACTAATTGGAAAACCCAAACGAAACGTGTATTCCGTCGTAGTGGTTGGATATATGGCGAACAATCTGATTCCGGTTCGTATCGGAGAAGTCGTTCGTTCCTACTACTTGAGCATCCGGGAATCGTGTTCAACAGCTTCGGCGTTTGGAACCGTCGCCGTTGAGCGTGCGACAGACGTGCTTGCACTGCTGTTCATTTTCGCTGTCGCAGGACTAATGGGAACGGTGGGGGTTGAGAGAGCCGTCGGTGACATTTCTTCTGACGTCCCAGGTGGAGCACCAGTGCTGGCTGCGATTGCTCTTTTGCCGTTTTTGATCGTTGCGGGCGTGGTCGTGATTATTTCGACTGCATCAGCAACACGAGTATTGGGTTGGGTTGCCAAAACACTGTTTTTCGTACCCACTGAACTCAGACGTAAATTACTCGAAATTGCGGGGAAATTACTTGAGGGTTTAACGGTCATAGACTCACTATCAGGATTAACCCGGGCGTTCCTGTGGTCTCTTCCGGTTTGGGCGTCAGAAGCTGCGATGTATTACCTGATCGCCCTCGGATTTGATTTGCGACCCATATTTGATAGTCAAACCGAGTTCGTGGCGGCGATCCTAGTGTTCACTGCTGCTGCAAATCTCGCCGGAGTCCTTCCATCCACGGCAGGAAGTTGGGGACCATTCGACTTCTTCGGAGCAGCTGCCCTCGTTGCATTAGGTGTCGGGCAGGAACTTGCAGCCGCTTATGCCCTCACTGTGCACGTTGCTCTTTGGGTACCACCGACCGCAGTTGGTGCGATACTTCTCGTTCTAGACGGCAGATCGCTTACTGGTTTGATGAAAGACGTTGATTCCGGTCAGGCGGCACTAGGCGATGAAGGAGCGACCGTTTGAAGATCGGAATAATTGGAGCAGGAGCAGCAGGACTCACCGCCGCTTATGACTTGCTCAATTCAGGTCACCAGGTGATCGTTTATGAAGCTGCGCCGTTCATCGCTGGTCAGGCTTCAACAATTCCTGTCGGCGGGTTTCCGTTGGAACGCGGCTATCACCATTTGTTTACCAACGACACGGCGATTCTTGATCTCATGGACGAGCTCGGTGTCGGTGACAACATGCAGTGGTACCCGTCTAACGTCGGAACACACACCGAAGGAACCACGTACAAAACCACGACGCCCGTAGATCTTTTGCGCTTCGGAGCGCTGCCCCTGAAAGACCGGATCAAGCTCGGCTTGTTCGCCTTGAAGGTAAAGCGAATCAAAGATTGGCGGACGCTCGAATCTCAAACAGCTGACTTCTGGCTTCGAGAACGACTCGGCGGTGCAGCTTATGAGAAAGTGTGGGCACCTCTGCTCAAGGGCAAATTTGGCGATCATTACGACGAGATTGGAATGCCCTGGTTCTGGTCGAAGATTCAGACAAGATTCGCCTCTCGCCGTGGTCTTCGCCGTCGAGAAATGCTGGGCTATCCAGGTGGCAGTTTCGACACGATTTTCGAAACGCTGCACAACAAGATTATTTCCGCCGGCGGACAAGTCCATTTGTCTCAATCTGTGGTCAAAATCGAAACTTCAAACGGTCAAGCAACGGGGCTGACATCGGAAACTCAGTCGGGTGAGAAGGTTTTTGAGGCTTTTGACTGCGTTTTGTCGACCACGCCATCGTTCGTGTTCTCTGACCTCGTCGATTTACCGGATGACTACCGCAAACGCTTAGACGACGTTCACTATCTTGGTGCTGTGGTCTTGATCCTCGAAATGAGCCAGCCGTTAACCAGCTACTACTGGATGAACATCGCTGACGCTGATGTTCCTTTTCTTGGTCTGATCGAGCATACGAATATGCTTCCGAAAGAGTGGTACGGCGGGAACAGCATTCTCTACCTTACAAACTATCTGGACAGGACCGATCCGGTTTACCAAATGTCGCAGGACGAGTTGCTTGAGTATTACTCACCTCACCTAACGAAGTTCAATCCGGAATTTGATCGTTCGTGGATAAAGAATGTCCACTACAACGCGCTTAGTGCAGCGCAACCGATTATCGGAACTAACTACTCCGACCACATCCCAGATTTCCGTACCCCGATCAAACGTCTTTATCTCGCAAACACCACACAGATTTATCCTGAAGACCGGGGCACTAACTACAGTGTTCGTATGGGACGAGAAATGGCGGATATGATTGCCGCCGACCAAAAGAACTCCTGGAAATACTGGAACTAAACATCCACTCAACTCGCTACTCGATTAAGGACTCACAATGGGCTTGCTGGAAGGAAAAATAACGATCATCACAGGTGCCGGTACTGGGATCGGAAAATCTGCTGCCCTAATGTTTGCTGAACAAGGAGCAAGCTTGGTCCTCGCAGGGCGCAGGATTGATCCGTTGAACGAAGTAGTCGCTCTCGTAGAAGCCAACGGTGGCGCCGCTGTAGCGAAATCAGTTGACTTGGAAAACGGAGATGCCGCCGCCGATCTCGGCAAGTGGGCAATCAATGAGTTCGGACGTGTGGACATCCTGGTCAATAACGCTGGTCACAGTTCGAAAGTTCGCTCCATTCGTTATGTTGGGGTTGAAGAGTGGGAGAGCGTGTTTCGTGTAAATGTTGAGGGTGTGTACCGTCTAACTCAGTCGGTTGTTGATTCGATGATTCAAAACGGCGGGGGAACGGTCATCACTACTTCTTCTTACGCTGCACTGCATCCAGGTTTGCTTGGAGGGGCAGCTTACAGCTCCGCCAAAGCCGCTTCATACAATCTCATGCGCGGAATCAACGCCGAACTGAACGCCAAAGGGATTCGAGCATCGACAATCATGCCGGCTGAGGTGGACACGCCAATTCTCGACAATCGACCCCACAATCCTGATACGGACGCGCGGGCGACAATGATGATGCCCGAGGACGTTGCTGAGGCAATCTTGCTTTGCGCAACTCTGCCAGGCAGGACTGTGATCGAGGAAATCGTGATGTCGCCAACTCAGCCACGAGACCGTTCACTCGATATGGCAGCAGCGGAGAAAGCCGGGGCACCGGGCGAATAGATGGTTGGCTAGGTGCTTATTTCTTCAAAGCACCTAACACCATATCTGGATCGTCACCGACCCATCCATCCCGGTATTTCACTGTTCTTTCCCCTGGCTTTCCTTCAACTTCAAAAACTGGAGACTCGTGACCACCCCAGTGGAAGTGGGTTCCAGGTTCATCGGTCACTTCAACGGTGATGTCCGGTCGGTCGAAAAGATCTCGACGTAGGCGAGTGCCGAGCCCTGGGTCCTCGGGTGCAAGAAGATAGCCGTCTTCGACTTTGACATTGGTTTCAAGAACCTTGTCGTACCACCCGCCGTCTCCGTAGAACGCTCGGCATGTTTCCATCAGGAAAACGTTTGGGGCATTCATTGAAATGTGGGCGCACGCGAACACGTTGACTGGTCCTGTCATGTCGTGAGGAGCGACCGGTCGCTGTTCCGCCTCTGCCATAGTGCAAATCTTCTTGGTTTCGGTGATTCCACCGGTCCAGATCAGATCAGGCATCACGACCTCAGCAGCGCCAGCTTTCAAGTAGTCACGGAACTGATATTTGCTGATCAACCGCTCCGAAACGCAAACTGGAGCTTCGATTTCATCTGCGAGCCGTAAATGGCTTTCGACGTTCGTTGGCTGAATCAACTCTTCTTGCCACATCATGTCGAGGTGATCCATCGCTTTGCCAATCTTGATCGCAGAATTCAGATTCCACCTGCCGTGACCATCATTGGCAACTTCAATTTGGTCGCCAACCGCGTTTCTTATCTCTTCGATCGGTTTGATCATGAGCTTCAAATCTTCACTGGAGACATGAGTACCGCGATTGATATCAGCGAAATGGTCAGTGAAAGCCCATTTCATCGCGGTAATTCCATCATCGACCAGGCTCTTTGCGAGGGTGCCTGCGTCCACGATAGCGAGCTCCATGTCCTTGTTTTCGCCGTACTGCCCGGTCGTGTTGTATGTCCTGACACGATCACGGCAAGCTCCGCCTAGCAGGTTGTAGATTGGTTGATCTGTGACTTGCCCAGCTATATCCCACAAAGCGATGTCGATAGCTGAAATTGCTCTGGATTCGGCACCTGCGTAGCCGAAAGCGTTCGCCATATCGAACATGTCACGCCAATGGCGTTCGATCGCGAGTGGATCTTCACCAATCAACATTGGAGCGAACATTTCGTGAACACATCCGGCAACTGCACGAGGACCGAAAAATGTTTCGCCAAGACCGACGAGGCCAGAGTCAGTTCTCACCTGCACCCAGATAATCATCGGGAATTCTTCTATCTGGATTGTCTCGATTGATTTGATCTTCACCATTGGGCTCCACGGACAAATTGTTAGGACAGGGCAGTATTCTAGGGGCAACGTGGGCGCAGGAAGGTTAAGTACGTTGACGATTGAATTCACTGAGCGATTACAGAAGTGCTACTCAGGTGCCGTGTTTGATGTGATGCGCGAATTCGGTCATCGCGAGTGTGTCCTGCCTTCTGAAATACGACCTCTTGATGACTCTCTGGTGTTGGCAGGAGAAATTTGGACCTGCAGTGGACGTATCGATGAGTCGATAAGCGACGACGAATCTCTGCTGCAATGGACTGGACTACTCAGCAAAGCTCCAGACAACTCGGTAATCGTCTGCCAACCGAACGACTCAACAATCGCCCATATGGGAGAGTTGTCGGCAGAAACGCTGAAATACCGGGGAATCCGCGGTTACATCGTCGATGGCGGTACTCGGGATTCGACATTCATTCGTAATTTGGAATGGCCGCTGTTCTTCCGTTACTTCAGCCCTAAAGACGTTGTTGGCCGTTGGACGGTTGAGTCGACCGGTGAGCCGATCGAAATAGGTGGCGTGAGGATCAGCACCGGCGATTACGCTATCGCTGATATCGATGGTGTCGTAATCATCCCGATGAACATGATTGAAAAGGTGTTGGATCGTACCGAAGAAGTCATGTCCACCGAGAATGAATTGCGAAGCATGATTCTCCAGGGAATGGACCCTCAGGAAGCCTATAAAAAGTATCGTCTCTTCTAACCTGCGGAATCATACTGCGTTTGCATTGATGGTGCTATTGGGCTCTGCTAGGATTGTGAACCAATTCTCGAAGTCGTTATAGTGGCATATTCAAGAGGTTCCGTTGATAACTGCTGACACCGAGCAGCGCACACAATTGCGTGAGCAGATTCGTCAGGCATTGAACGCACAAAAGCAGCCGACGATCACTGTTCTTTCTTCACTGATTGCAGTGCAAGACGCAATCCACTATCTCCCAGACGAAGCAATCAACGAAACCGCTACTTTTTGCGGCTCGACAATCAACGAAGTTTGGAGTGTGGCGTCTTTCTACACCAACTTCCGATTTACTCCACCAGGTGAGAAAACCCTCGATGTTTGCTGGGGGCCTTCATGCCACCTCGTCGGTGCCCAACAGGTGCTTGATTCCGTTCACGAAGCCCTTGAACTGAAAGAAGAGGGCACTACGGCGGACGGCAAAGTAACTCTCAAGTACAACACCTGTCTTGGTGCTTGCGCACAGGGGCCTTGTATTGCCATCGATCACCACTTGATCGGTCGCCAAACTCCCGAATCAGCGGCAACTGTCGCTCGCGATCTTCGCGGTATTTCTGAATAAGAGTTCACAGAGAGAATCCCTTTAGCATGCCTACCCAGTTCGAAGAGCTTCAAGCCAGAGCCAGCAAACGCTGGGAAGAGTTGACTTCAAGCGACGTTCCGTGGATCAGAGTCGGCGGTGGTACTTCAGGACAGGCTGCCGGGGCAGAAAACGTTCTTGATGCGCTAAATAACGCTGTTTCCGATGCTGGAATAAACGCCAACGTTTCTATGGTGAGCGCAATGGGACTCATGTACATGGAGCCCCAGGTAGACGTGCTAATGCCGGACGGCACTCGCGTCTTCTACGGAAACGTTGAAGTAGAAGAAACGAAACAGATCGTTGAACAACATGTTCGTGACGGAAAGCCACTTATCGACCGGGCATTCGCATATTCTGGCGGAGACGGATCGGGTGTCGGGAATCTTCCAGAGTTGGAGTCACTTCCCCAGATATCACACCAGCAAAAGATTGCTACTCGAAATTTCGGGGATACCGACCCGCACGATCTGCTTCAGTACGTCGCTAACGGTGGATACTCTGCTCTGAATCGCGCACTCACGGAGATGACTCCTGAGCAGATCGTAGACGAAGTGAAAGCCTCAGGACTGAGAGGTCGAGGTGGAGCTGCTTTCCCGGCCGGTGTGAAGTGGAGCTTCCTAGCGCCATCAACTGCCCCGGTGAAATACGTCCTCTGTAATTGCGAAGAAGGCGACCCCGGCGCGTTCAACGACAAGGGGATCGTCGAAAACGACCCTCACACTCTCGTTGAAGGTCTGATTATCAACGGCTACGCCACAAAATCGACTCATGGCTACATATTTATCCGCACGGGTCATGAACTTCCGATTGAATCTGCACGAAAAGCAATAGCCGACGCTTACGAAGCTGGATTGCTTGGCAAAAACATTCTGGGCACCGATTTCTCATTCGACATGGAAGTCGCTCTCACCGGTGATTCTTACGTGGCTGGTGAAGAAACAGCCTTGATGGAAGCAATCGAAGGCAAGCGCTCGACTCCACGATTCAAGCCCCCATTCCCAGCAGCAGCTGGTCTATGGCAGAAGCCAACGAATATCAACAACGTCAAGACTATTTCCTACGTACCTGAGATCGTCAGGAATGGATCCGACTGGTTCAAGGGAATTGGTACGGAAACGACCTCTGGCACCGCGATAGTTTGTCTGTCCGGCCACATCACTTACCCGGGCATGTACGAAATTCCAATGGGCATGACCATTCGAGATGTCCTGGAAAAAGTTGGCGGTGGTGTCTCAGAAGGTGAACGCATCAAAGTCCTTCAAGCTGGTGGACCTCTTAACGGTCTCCTGGGCGAGGAAGCGTTCGACACCATGATTGACTTCGATGCAATGTCCGCCGCCGGAGCGTCAATTGGATCTGGTGGAATCATTGTTGGAAACGAAACGACCAACATTGTAGATCTACTGAGAGCCCTAGTCGCATTCAACCAGTTTGAATCGTGCGGAAAATGCTTCCCGTGCCGACTCGGGAACACTCACATGCTGGAAATTCTGGATCGCATGTGCCAGAACAAAGCAAAGTCAGCCGATCTTGCGCTTCTTGAGCGGATCGGTACAAGCATGAAGGCCGGATCACTCTGTGGGCACGGCCAACTTGGGTTCAACCCGATTGCATCAGCTTTGAAATATTTCGGCGAAGAAATTCAATCATGCGTCTCAGGCGAAATTGAACCTGGTGGAGTATTTGGTGATGGCACGATGATCTTGCCAACCCGAACTCGACCTTAGTTTTAGGCAACTCTGGAGAAATTCTGCATGGCAGATGGCACACCCTTCAAAATCGATGGCCGCGAAGTAGTCGCGAAACCAGGCCAGACGATTCTGCAGGCAGCGATGGACGAGGATATTTACATCCCGTACCTCTGCTACTACCCGAAGATGAAGCCTCAGGGCTCCTGCCGAGCATGCATGGTCGAGGTCGAAGCAAATGGTCGAAAAATGACAGTTGCTTCATGCACCACACCTCCAATGCCAGACGCTGAAGTAACCACAACGGGTGAAGCCGTCGAAGGTCTTCGACGAAACGTCATTGAATTACTGATGAGTGAACACCCACACGGGTGTTTGACCTGTCACCGAATCGAGCTTTGCGGTCCTCAAGACATTTGTCAGCGTCACGTAACAGTCACCGACCGTTGCACTATTTGTCCTAAAAATGAGCGATGTGAACTCAAAGACACAGTGCGCATGGTTGAACTCGATCTGCGTACTCCGCTCAACTACCACCGACGTGACCTTCCAATCCATGCAGACGATCCGTTCTACGACCGGGACTACAACCTATGTATCGTGTGTTCCCGCTGTGTTCGAGTTTGCGATGAGGTTCGGTTCGATACCGCACTCACGCTGACATCCCGATCTGGTGTTGCGTTGGTCGGCACATCCCACGGAACCTCGTTGCTTGAAAGCGGCTGCGAATTTTGTGGTGCCTGTGTTGATGTGTGTCCAACAGGTTCACTTACCGAGCGCAACTACAAGTGGGAGAAGGCCGTCTCTGAGGTCAAGACCACTTGTACGAACTGCCCGGTTGGTTGCCAGATGATCGCTGAGGTCAACAAGTTTGGGAAGGTAGTCAGGTTCAAGGCAGACCTGGCTGGTGCCCCGAACAATGGCCAGGCATGCATGACGGGGAAATTTGGTTACGAATATTCGAACCACAGTTCTCGATTGAAGCGCCCGTACGTTCGTGAAGATGGAATTCTCCGTAAAGCAACCTGGGAAGAAGCTCTTCAGAAAATCTCTGCTGCATTCTCGGGCAAATCTGGCGACGATGTCGCTGTTCTTACTTCACCTCGTGGATCTAACGAAGACCAGTTCGCAGCGCTCAAGCTTGCTAAAGATGTCCTCGGCTCGTCAAACATTGACTCATCATTGAATGACAGCTACACGTTGCTATCTCGACTTCAAGAGCGACTTGGCTCAGCCGGTTCTACAAACTCTATTTGGGACCTTGAAACGGCAAACAGCCTGCTAGTAGTTGCCGGTAACCCGACTGAAGAACAGAACGTTCTCGCTGTCCCGGCGAAGAAAGCTGTACGCGAAGGCGCAAAGCTCGTTGTAATCGATGCTCGGGAAACTGAGTTGACTCGATATGCGACTGAATGGCTGCGACCTATTCCAGGATCCGAAGCACTTGTGGTCGCTGGAATTACCCGGGCGATTATCGACGAGGCTCTTGAAGACAAGGATTTCGTTGGCAGTCGAATCACCAACGCTGAAGAGATCAAACAGGCACTCTGGAACTTCGATCTTTCGAAGGTTTCAAAGGCGACTGGTATTGATGAAGGACAAATCCGACGAGCAGCTCGTGTATTCGCCGAAGGTGAAAAGGGAGCAGTGTTAGTCGGAGATGACGGCCTATCTGAGTCAACGGTTCAAGTACTGGCTGATGCAGTCGTTGACCTCGCAGCTATCACCGGCAACCTTGGTGACGGCGGGTCAGGTGTATTCCCGCTCTATAACGGTGCGAACACTCTTGGGGCGCACGTACTTGGACTCGGTCCAGCAGGTGGAAATCGATCCCGAGACCAAATCGTCGATTCGATGACAACTGGCGGTGTGAAAGCCGCACTCGTGTTTGCGGACGGAATCTCGTCGAGCACTCCAGGGCTTGAGCATTTGCCACTGGCACTTGGCAATGTTGATTTCGTCGCCGTATCCGCAGTCTTTGACAGTGAGATAACCGCTCACGCCGACGTTGTTCTTCCAGCTGTCACCTATGCTGAACAAAATTCGACAATTACCAACCTCGAACGAAGAGTCCAGCTTGTGCGAAAGACTGCAGAGCCGCGACATGAAGAAAAGACTGGCTGGGAGACAGCTCAGTCCGTCGCTGGGGCGCTTGGAAATGCTGGTGGCGCAGCAGACATTGCCTCAGAAGTATTTGTCGAGATCGCAAACACTGTTGAGTTGATGTCCGGAATGTCGCACGAATCATTGAAGAGTGGTGACACGAAATTCGGGCAAGTTACCGACAACGAGACATTGTTCTCAGACAAATCTGAGCAAATCTCTCTTCAACCACTGGTATTTGAAGAACTTGCTGAAGGTATTTCAGCGGACGAACTTGTTTTCGCCCCAGGACGAGTTCTGAGCCAGCCACATCGCGATCTTGATATTCGTAAGCCGGGCGACTTGAACTACATCGACCGTGAAGTAGTAGTTCAGATCCACCCTGACGATGCAGGTACATCCGGAGTGAAATCGGGTGATCGCGTGTTGGTGAAATCGGATAACGGGCATGTGCTTGCTAAAGGTGTTGTATCGCTAGATTCACCACAAAAAGGTCTGGTTGGCGCAACGACACTTTTCGGTGAACTTGCAACTAAGATGCATGAAGTTGAGTACCCCGACTGGACGACACAAATGCCCGGTTTGGCGTATTCGCGGGTTACACTAGAGCTTGCACCTGTTGAAAAAGGCGCAACAGTCGCAGCCGACTAAAAGCGCAGTTGCATCCTTTTGAAGCATTTGTGTATCTAACTGTTACGTGGGACTTCAAACGGCCCGCAGTTGTTGGTCGATTTCGACCTAATTGAATACGAATAATTCCTAAAGAGGCGAATTACGAATGGCAAAACCGCAGGATGTAAACGACGCTGAGTTTGGCGCCGAGGTCATCGACTCTGATCTTCC
>Ga0181580_10001485_pt1 | contig 18721 bp, 18 predicted proteins | sample 071ome_23_FD_132413 | JGI IMG/M metagenome (GOLD analysis project Ga0181580, IMG submission 132413) | Coastal salt marsh microbial communities from the Groves Creek Marsh, Skidaway Island, Georgia - 071403BT metaG (megahit assembly) | ecosystem: Environmental > Aquatic > Marine > Intertidal... | reverse complement strand
TCCAAGCGGCTTCAGAAAAGAATATATTGCTTTTGCTCCTAGACTTGAACCACCAATTCCAATAACAAAAATATTTTTACTTTTAATAGTTTTAGCATATTCAGTGATGCCTTCAATATTTTGAAAGGGAAGCTCATAATATCCAACAGTTCCTGCTTCCAATTGAAGCATTTCAAAAATGAAATCATTTGGTTTTATTTCATAAAAATTTCGAGAATAATGCATCATAAGGAGAATTGACAGGGAGGTCTGAAATCAAATAATGACTGTTATAATACTTAGAAATTATAAACCCTGGGTTTTATTAAATGAATCAAATTGATTTTAACAATAAATCTATACTTATTACTGGTGGTGCAGGCTTCATAGGAAGTAGTTTGGCATTTTATTTCCAAGATAATTACCCTGAAAGCAATGTCTTCATATTTGATATATTTAGAAGTGGTGAAAAATTCGAGAATGGCAATCTTAAGAGCTTTGGTCATTATAAAAATCTCATAGACTTTAAAGGCCAAATAATCACCGGTGATATAAATTGTTTCAATGATTTGAATGCTTTATCAGACATTAAATTTGATTTTATCTTTCATCATGCTGCAATATCTGACACAAGAGTCTATAACCAAGAATTGGTTATGAGGACTAATGTTAATTCTTTTTATTGGTTCCTTGAAAAAGCTAAGAGAGATAACTCTTGTCTTGTATATGCTAGCTCGGCTGCCACCTATGGCAGTCTTGCATCTCCACAATGCGTTGGTAAAGAGCACCCTGAAAACCCTTATGGTTATAGCAAATACAGCATGGATCAAATTGCATTGAGATTTATTAGCAGAAATAAAGGTTTGAGAATTTTTGGACTAAGGTTCTTCAATGTATATGGACCTAGGGAATATTATAAGAGCAAGACATCTTCTATGGTTATTCAACTGGGGCATCAAATTTTAAGTGGCCAATCCCCAAAACTTTTTGAAAACTCTGAAAATATTTATCGAGATTTTATTTATATTGATGATGTCATTAAAGCAAATATCCTATCTGCCACTTCAGAGAATAGTGGTATTTATAATGTTGGAACTGGAAATGCAAGAAGCTTTAAAGATATAGTAGATATTTTGCAAGAAGAATTAAATACTGACCTCAATGTAGAGTACATAAATAATCCTTATTCGGGATATCAAAATCATACACAGGCTGATATATCTCTAACACAAAGTTCTTTGGAATTTTTCCCTGAAATATCTCTTGAGCAAGGTATAAAAATGTACATACCTTATATTAAAAAACATCATAACCAATCAATAGATTAACATGCTTATCGATACAAACCATTCCGTTTTGGTTGTAGGTGATTTAATATTGGATCATTATATATGGGGCAGTTGTGAAAGAATCTCACCAGAGGCGCCAGTCCAGATCATAGATGTTACTAATGAATCATTTCTCTTAGGCGGATGTGGCAATGTTGTTAACAATCTAAAATCAATCGGAGCTAATGTATCTCTCATAAGTGTAATGGGAGACTGTCCAACATCTAATAAAATCCAACAAATTCTGAGTGATATTGATGTTGACAGCAAATACATATTTCAGCAATCCAATAGATTTACCAGCAAAAAAACTCGTGTAATATCCTCTAATCACCATGTTATTCGCTTTGACAAAGAAAGTAAGGATGATATCGATGAGAACTTACAACTTGAGATTATTAACCTTTTTTCTGAGATATTAAATAATTTTGACATTGTAATTCTTTCTGATTACGGCAAAGGCGTTATTACTGACTACATTGCAAGACAAATTATTTCAATCTCCAATAAAAATAATACAAAGGTTATTGTTGATCCAAAGGGTTCTGATTATTCAAAATATAAATCTGCATATCTATTAACCCCGAATAAGAAAGAAGCCTCGTTGGCAACAGGTATAGAAATTATTGATCAATCCTCACTTGAAATTTCTCTTAAGAAGCTAAAATCTGAATTTAACCTCAAGATTTCACTTATCACTCTGAGTGAAGAAGGTATAGGTATCTATGATAATGAAGTTCATGTTTATCCTACAACTGCTCGAGAGGTTTTCGATGTTACAGGTGCTGGCGATACAGTTATTTCAATACTTGCTATTTGCATTGCAAGTGGATTAGATATTCAAGAGTCAGTTCAACTAGCAAATATTGCTGCTGGTATAGTTGTGGGTAAGGTTGGATCTGCAACAGCTTCACTTGATGAAATATACAACTATCACCAAAATCTAAATTCCGAATTCAATAGTTACATCGAAAATTGGGGTCAACTTTCGGAAAAAATTAACGCTTTAAAAGGAAAAAAGATTGTTTTTACCAATGGTTGTTTCGATATTCTCCACTACGGACATGTTAAGTATTTGGAAGAAGCAAAGAAACTAGGTGATTTATTGGTTGTAGGCATAAATAGTGATAAATCAATTTCAAACTTAAAAGGTAAATCTCGTCCAATTAACACTTTAAGTGATAGGGCAAATATAATAAATTCATTAAAGTCTGTAGATATTGTTATACCTTTCGAAGAAGATACGCCGCTTGAACTTATAAAATATATTTCTCCAGATGTTCTTGTGAAAGGGTCCGATTACAAAGATAAAAAAATTGTTGGAGCCGAATTTGCAAAAGAAGTTGTCTTAATTGACTATATCAAAGGAAGAAGTTCCACAAATATCATTAAAAAAATAATGAATAATGAAAAAAATAATTGATCAGGATATCCATTCACACATTGAACTTTTTAAAAAATTATCTCTGCTGAATGATGATATCGAAAAGTGCGTCAAAATTATCCTTGAAGGTTTAAATAAAGGAGGAAAACTTATCCTATTTGGTAATGGCGGTTCTGCTGCAGATGCACAACATATTGCTGCAGAGCTAGTTGGAAGATTCAATTTTGACCGCCCTGGAATTCCAGCTATAGCAATTACAACCGACTCTTCAATTTTGACCTCTATCTCAAATGATTATAATTTCGAAAAAGTTTTCCAAAGACAACTCGAAGCGATATTAAATAAATTAGATATAGTCATTGGAATTAGCACGAGTGGGAATAGTGCTAATGTTGTAAACGCTCTAGATTATTCGAAGAAAGTGGGCGCTAAAACTATTGGTTTTACTGGCCTCAATTCAGGAAAAGTAGGAAATATTTGTGATGTAACTCTTTCTGTTCCCTCGACCGAAACACCTCGTATACAGGAAGCGCATATTTTTATTGGACATACTCTATGTAACTTGATAGAGTTAAAACTTTTTAAATAACCTTTGTATTTCCTCTAATACATTTCCTGAGGTAATTTCCTCCATACACTTATGATGACTCAATGGACAAACTCTTTCCATGCAGGGCTGACATGGTAAGTTGGTTTTGATAATTTTTGAAATTTTGTTGTTCCATTGGCATGTTTCATTATCTCTAGTTGGTCCAAATATTGAAATAGTTGGAACCTGAAAAGCAGCAGCAATATGCATTGGCCCACTATCGCCAGTTATAAAAAGCTTTAAATCTTTGATCATTTCAACAAGACCACCAATAGAAGTTTGACCACAAAGATTCTTAAAACGAAGTACACCTCTTTTATTTAAACAATTTTCAATCTCTTTGCAAATATCACTTTCAGCTTTTGAACCAAAAATTAGTATCTCGTGATCTTTAGACAGTTCCTCAGCAACAGCGCAGAATCCACTAATCGTCCATCTTTTTGCACTTCCGAAAGCTGCACCAGGGTTTATTCCAATTTGATTTTTTAAGCCAGAATTTCTCTTTTTGGTATAAAGAGTCAAGTTACCAGGTTTTGTATTAATGTTAATTGATTCATTAACAAAATCATTGTATCTTGATACTTGGTGTCCAGAGACATGGGAGGACTTATCGTATTGAAATTTCTTATTGGAATTTATTAACTTCAAGAAAATTTTAGACCTAAATGAACTCCTGAAAGAGAAAGCCATATCATAATATATTTGTTGATTTTTCAGCTCAAGAGTCAGTTTAATAGTTTTGGGGGTTAAGTAGCTTTCTACAAGTCCTGGAAAAGAATTCATAAGATCAATAGATACTTTTGAGCCCATCATAAAATATTCAGCATGTGGGTATTTTGCTCTGATATTTTCCAATGCAGGGGTCACCATAACAGTATCACCTAGCCATGTTGGTAACTCAATGAATATTCTCATGTATGAATCATACCTTTCATAATATTATTAGAAGATCAATTTTTTTTAGTTGCTATAATTCAGAATATGTGTCATATCCCCATACTTATGTACCACAGCATTAAGTCAGAGCCGAAAGGATCTATTTTAAGGGGTTTGTGCGTTCCTCCATGGCTCTTCAAACTTCAGTTATTTACTCTTAAAACTCTAGGCTATCAAGGCATGTGTATATCGGAGCTAATGCCTTATTTAAATGGGCAAAAAAAAGGAAAGGTTTTTGGAATTACTTTTGATGATGGATATGTAAATAATTTTGAAAATGCTCTGCCCATCTTAAAGAAATTTAACTTTACTGCCACCTGCTATATTGTAAGTGGACTAATTGGTAAAAATAATGTTTGGGATATATCCAAAGGAGTTAATGAAAAAAGACTTATGGATCGTAAAATGATAGGATTATGGATTGATTCCGGTTTTGAGATAGGTTGCCATTCTCATAATCATAAAAGATTATCGCATTGCTCATCTAAAGAATTAGAAACAGAAATTAGAGATTCAAAAAAAATGCTTGAAAATATTTTTAAAGTGCCCATCCAACATTTTTGCTATCCCTATGGAGATTTTTCAGATGAAGTTATTGAACATGTTTCTAAATCTGGATTTAAATCTGCCGTCACAACATCAAGAGGAAAGGTAAATTTATCAACAAATTTTTTAAAGCTGCCAAGAGTTTTAATTAATCATAGAACTTATCCAATTTCTCTTCTAGTAAAGATCTTGACAAGCTATGAGAACAAAAAAACTTAAGATCGCTATTCTAATAAGAAGCTTCAGTGGGTCTAGAGGTGGTGCTGAAAGATATTGTGTTGAGCTAACAAAGAAACTTTCAAAATTTCATGAAGTTCACGTTTTTAGTCAAGAAATTATGACTTTGGTTGAAAACGTTACTTTTCATAAAATTAATTCTAAAATTTCTAAACCAAGATTCGTTAATCAGATAATTTTTTCCTTGGTTACAAAACAAGAAACCAAAAATAAATTCGATATTATTCATTCTCATGATATGGTCACGCACGCTAATGTATATACGATTCATGTACCATGCTTTAAAACAAAATTTACTAAATCAAACTTAGTATCAAAATTTATTCAATCTATTGGGATGTTGATAAGCCTCAGAAAGCTATCATATCTTTTATTGGAATATTTTGTATTCAAGCCTAATTCATCCAAGCAAATTATTTCCGTTTCTAATTTGCTAATGAAGAATATTAAGTTAAATTATCCCAATTCACCTAGTAATGTTGTAGCTTATCCGGGATTTTCTCATAGAGAGTCTACAAATAGTTCTGAGAAATTGCTGATTAGGAAAGGACTTAATTTAGATGATAAATATTTCACGATTCTATTTGTTGGAAATGGCTTCCTTAGAAAAGGTTTGCCTCAAGTAATTAAAGCCCTAGAAGAAATTTATGCACCAAATATAAAATTACTTGTTGCTGGAAATGGCAACAGGCAAGAGATTTCTTTCCAAAATAAAGACTTAGAGAAAAATACTCAATTCTTAGGTCAGGTTCAAAACATGTCAGAATTGTATGAATCTTCTGATCTTCTTATTCATCCTACATTAGGCGATACATTTGGAATGACAGTGCTAGAAGCAATGCTTCATAAGATACCTGTTATTGTTAGCAGTAGTTCATACTGTGGCATAAGCGAGATTTTGTCAGTAAAAGAAGTATTCTTACTAAATGACCCCAAAGATTCTATAGAAATTTCTAATTACATCTTATTCATAAGGTCAAACCCAAAAATAGTAGAAGAAAAGTTAGAAAAGGCTAAAAAAATTGCTGAAGAATTGAGCTGGGATAAAACATGTGATAAAACACTTGAGGCTTACAAAAAAATTTTATAGACTTACATATGAAGATCTCTGTTGCAATTATTACTAAAAACGAAGAAAACAATATAGAGCGTTGTATTTCATCAATAAAGAATTTTGACGAAGTAGTCGTAGTTGATTCAGGCTCCAGTGATAACACTGTAGATATATGTAGGAGATTGAATTGCAAAGTTATCAATACCGAATGGCTTGGTTTTGGGCCTACTAAACAGTTAGCTGTAAGTAATACAAAAAATGACTGGGTGTTATCAATTGATGCTGATGAAGTGTTAACAAAACAACTAGTTGAGGAAATTAGCGCTCTTTCTGATTCAACTGAGATACTTGCCTATAAAATTAAAAGGAGATCATTCTACCTTGGGAAGCTCATAAAGTTCTCCGGATGGCAAAATGATTATCCAATTAGGCTTTTCAATAAATGTTATGTAAATTTTGATGATAAATTAGTTCATGAGAAGGTTATTGTCAATGAATCTAAAGTTGCTATGATTGAAAACTCAATTCTTCATTACCCTTACCCTGACATTCACTCTCATATAGCAAAAATTAATACTTATACAAATCTTGGTGCAAGAGAATTAAAAGAGAAAGGTGTTAGAAAAAATTTTCTATTTGCTTTCATATCTGGTTTTGTTAAGTTTTTAAAAACCTACTTTTTCAAACTAGGTTTTTTAGATGGCAAGGTGGGGCTCATATTGGCTGTAAACTCAAGCTTTTATTCATTCTTAAAATATTGCAAGTTATGGCTAATGAACAAAAAATAAATGTTCTCCATGTTGATACTGGTAAAGACTGGAGAGGCGGGCAAAGACAAGTTCTCAGCCTTCATATGAGTTTATTAAAAAATGGCATATCCAGCCATCTATGTTGTCATGAAAGAGGCAAACTTCTTAAAATGGCTCTTGATCAAAAAGTAAATAATATTCATGCTATAAACTTCAAAGGGGCTTTGTCAATCAAGACCCATTTAGATTTCTCGAACATATGTAAAAAAGTTAAACCAAATATAATAAATTTTCATGATTCGCACTCACTATCTTTAGGGATTTTCATTAAAAAAAATGCAAAACTTATAGCTACAAGAAGGGTTTCCTATCCAATCAATTTACTATCAAGATATACCAAATATAAAGTTATTGACCTCCATATTGCGGTAAGTAATGAAATAAAGAACTACCTCTCAAATTTTTATAATCAAGTTATTTGCATCAATAGTTGCATTGACCTTAAAAGATTTAAAATTAAAAAAAGAGAATTATTTGATAAAGACAACATCAACCTGCTGTATGTAGGAGCCTTTTCAGAACAGAAAGGTTTAGATATTCTTTTGCCTGCATTTCAAAAAATTTCATTAACAAACAATAAAATTTTTCTACATTTGGTTGGGGAAGGACATTTATTAAATTGGGCAAAACAAGAAGTGGACAAATTGAATCTCCAATTTGTTACTAAATTTTACGGATCAAAAAGAAATATAGAGGATTTTTACTTGTCGTCTGACATTGTTATCTGTCCCTCAACTTCGGGAGAGGGCTCAAGTGGAGTAATCAAAGAAGCTCTTGCGGCTGGAAAAATTACTATTGCCAGTGATTTAGAGTGCAATAAAGAAATTATAGAAAATAACTATAATGGCTTTCTATTTGAAAATAGAAATGCTAATAAACTTTATCTCAAAATTAAAGAGTCAATAGATGGCAAATCAGAACTAAAAAAATTAAATCTTGAAAAATCTATAGAAAAATTTTCTTGCACTGAACAAACAAAAAAATATATTAAAACCTATAAAGAAATTCTATGCGGCACTATTTGAATCTTTTGATACTTTATTTCTAAGTATTCCCAAAAGTATTGCCACCATAGCCGAATAGAATAATGTAGTATTTTGATGATCGAAAATACCGTTACTGAGAGCATAAAAGAGGTAATGTAAGGTGATAATTAATAATAAACTAGTTAGATCTCTAATTTCATCTGTAAATATCTCGAACTGATTCTTTATAAGCCGAAAACATTCTAGTAGCGGATAAAAAAGAAGCATTAATAAGGCAATAAAGCCAATAATCCCATTTTCGACTAATGTAGAAAAAAATTGTCCGTGGGGATGGTTATAACCAGCAATGCCTGATTTAATTAGTCCATTATCTATTAACTTTTTGTTGGCTAATTTAAAATTATTCTCGCCAATTCCAAGGAATGGATTCTCCTGAATAATATATATTGAAGATTTCCACATTTCTAGTCTTTCTTGGACACTAGGGCCCCTCCTTAAATCTGAATTTTCATTAGTTATATATTCTGTTATTCCACTCACTGCGTTTTTTGCCCTATCTAAAACTGCAGTTTGAGGAATTGCAAAACTCACAACAAACAACACAAAGAACAAAAAAGTTATAAAAAATCTTTCAAGTCTATTCCAGCCTTGGGGATTGATAAAAAACATTAAGATTAAGGTTATAATGGCAGCAACCCATACTCCCCTTCCACCCATTATTAAAGAAGTGGCAATTCCCATGAACCCCGAAACGGATAAAAAAGCTATTGAGAATAAATTTTTAGAGTATCTGGGAAAATATAAACTAGAAATTCCAAATATAGAGCCATACAAACTAACAATACCGGTCCCCTTAGTGAAACCATCAATCAATTGAATTCCAAAGAAATGACTGGAAATATTCAAAACTCCAAATATTATTGCAGCCAAAGCAACGCCATAGACAATCAAAGTACTTTTTAAATCAAAAGTCCTTAAAAAAAAATATATAGGAAGGACAAATAAAAATCGAGAGTTAACATCCAATTCTCTAATCTCGGTGTTAAATTGATAAAAACTAATTAAAGAGACTAAAGGCATTAGTAGAAAAATTATTGAAAATATTAAATCCTTTTGATCGTATTTATTTTTCTCTCTCAAGGCTAATAGGCCAATTAATGACAAGATAAGAATAAATAAAATAAGGTAGCCTGAATATTTTGAGGTTACGATTAGACTAAAATAAGCAAATATAGCCAATCCGAATATATAAGCATATATCTTTGGAAAATTAATTGAAATCATATATGCCTAGCACAATTAAAAAACTTAAACATCCCTTATTCATTGTTTTTGTATATCTTCTGATACATTTTCTTATTCGTATAAGTTTGTCTGATACTATTCAGGTTGATGACAGGGAGCAAATTATAACTGCTCAATTTCTTCAACTTGGATATAACATGCCACAGCCGCCACTCTACTCTTGGATAAGCTGGGTATTTTTTCAAGTGTTTGACTCAACTCTTTTAGCAACTACTCTTGTTAAGTATACTTTAATTTTCTTAACACTCTTTTTTCTATGGAAACTTCTTCTAGAATTATTTCAAGATCAAAGAATAGTAGTCATAGCATTTTATTCATTTGCCCTGATGCCGTCATTTTTTTGGCACATGCATCAGGGTTTCACTCACACTATCCTTCTAGGTTTCTCAATAATAGGTACAGTGTATTCTTTGATACTAACTAAGAAAGATAATTCGCCCAAAAATTATTTATTCCTTGGGTTATTCATTTCAATTGGATTAATGTCTAAATATAGTTTTCCAATTTTTTTGACTGCTCTTTTTTTTGCATTGTTTTCTATAGGTGGTTATAGAAAAATCATTGTTTCTAGAAAAGTTTCAATTCTTCTATTTCCTCTTACTGTAATTGCCCTTCCCCATATTATATGGCTTATAAATAATTTCGTTGAAATTAGCGGTCAAGCGAACCAAAAACTCAATTTAGGCGAGACCTTAAATTTTCATGCAAGTTCAATCATTACATTCTTTACTTCTATTATTGGCTTCATAACTCCTCTTTTCTTATTTTTAATATTTATTTTATTTAAAAAAAATAATGCAAAAAAAAATCATTCTGAAGAAGTACGTCTTTTTCGTAATTTTTATATTTTTACTTTTTTAGTATCTATTCTTTTTACTCTTTTTATTGAAATTCCAGAGGTAAAAGTTAGGTGGTTGCACCCAATTATGATGCTATTTCCAGTGTGGTTCTTTTTAGAAAAAAATAACTCTTCGTTATATTCGGAAAAATTCACTAAATTCTTCTACTCTTTTGTTCTTGCTTTGTCTATTCTCGTTATTGTAATAAGAATTCTGCAAAATACAATTGCTCCAGAACTTGGTTTTGCGGGAAGACTAAATACACCTATTGTTAAAACTCTAAAAAAAATTCCTGAAAAATATCTCCACTCATCAAGACTCATAGTTAAGGATTATTCTATAGCTGCTCACTCGCTTGGACTTTTTAAAAATAATGAGATATTCTTTGGAAGGTTGTTGAATAAAAATTTTGACAATAATAGTAAGTATTGTCTCTTTATTGATATTAAGCCAACTGAAAATATCAAAAGATCTTTATCTAAAGGCTCTGTATCAACAAAATATGGTGATAAAGTTTATGAAATTTTCTATGTTTATGCAGATAGGAAAGAGTGTTAGTTAACTTTTTTCATTCTTAATAAACATTAAGTTACGAATATATATAAAAAGACCCAGGCCCTGACCTGCTATAAAAACTGGATCTCCTCTTAGAATAGCATATGAAAATAATGTTATACCACCTGCTAGACTGAAGTACCAGAATGCCTTGGGAATAATACTTTTTTTGTTTTTTTCACTATAGATCCATTGAATCAAAAATCTCATAGAAAATAAGAATTGCCCCAAGAATCCCAAAATAAGCCAAGAAGTAGGAATATCCTGCATTTATATCTCCTTAGTTGTTGTAATTTTTGTTCTCTTCATTAGCCAACGAACACCTAAAATATCAAAAATACTCACCCATAGTCTGTTATGAAATCCGTATTTTGAAACTCCTTTTGTTCTGGGTCTATGGCTTACCTGAATTGAGACAACTCTTCCACCATTAGATACAAATAACGCAGGCAAAAAACGATGCATATGGTCAAAATAAGGCAATTCAAGAAACTTTTCTCTTGAAAAGACTTTAAGTCCGCAACCTGTATCAGGTGTTCCATCATTTAAAAGATAAGCTCTAATTGAATTAGCGTACTTGGAGGATATAAGTTTTAACCAATTATCTTTCCTTTGGACGCTGTGTCCAGCGACAATAACCGTTGGATCTCCATTCTCATTATCAATTAGGTGCGAATATAACGTCAGGATGTCTGCAGGCACATTTTGACCATCTCCATCTAAAGTTGCAACCCATTTTCCTTTTGAGAAGATTACACCATTTCTTACAGCTGTGGACTGGCCACTATTCTTAGAATGCCTTAATACTCTTAAATTTTTTACCTGTGTTTTTAGGTTAGAAAGTTTCTCAAGGGTTCCATCATCGCTACAATCATCTATTACAATAATTTCATAGTCGATACTAAAACCAGAGTTAACAATTTCTTCTACCAATTCTTCAATATTATCTTCCTCATTGAAGACTGGTATAACAATAGATAAATCCATAATCTATTAGAAAATAAAAACTAAAATATACATTATATTGGAGAAAAGAATTAGGCTGATGAATCAAAAAGTTATATTTCTTGATAGAGATGGAGTTGTAAATTATGACTTTGGATACGTATTTAAGATTAAAAATTTTGAATTTGTTACCGGAATTTTTGAAGCCTGCAAATTCATTAATAGCCAAGGATTTGAAATAATCATTGTTACAAATCAATCAGGCATATCCAGAGAGATGTATACCAAAGAACAATTTTTTTCTCTAAACAAATGGATGCTCAAAGAATTTCATAAAAATGGGATTAATATCTTAGATGTCTTCTTCTGTCCTCATAATCCCAATGATAATTGCAGTTGTCGAAAACCCCTACCAGGAATGTTTTTTGAAGCTCAGAAAAAACACAAGGTTGATATGCATTCATCTTGGCTTATTGGCGATAAAGAAACTGACATTGATGCGGCAACTGCTGCAAATATAGGAAAAAAAGTTTTAGTAAGAAGTGGACATCCTTTTTCTGAAGCAAAATCAAAAGCCGATTATATTATTGACTCTATTGCGGATATAAGAAAGGTTCTTTATTGATCAACCATATAGTATTCAAGATACCAATCAACAAAATTTTTTATACCCTCTTTAATGTTTGTGCTTGGTTTGTAGTCATATTCTGTAACTAGGTCATTGATATCTGCAAATGTGTCTGGAACATCGCCAGGTTGAATTGGAAGCAACTCTTTTATAACTTTTCTATTTAGGCAATTTCCTAGCTCATCAATATATTCCATGAGTTCAACTGGCTTGTTATTTCCAATATTCAAGACTCTATAAGGAGCCAACGAGGAAGCAGGATCTGGCGCTTCGCCTGACCAATTCTTATTTGAAGATGCTGGCTTATCTAATACCCTAATAATTCCCTTTACAATATCATCGATATAAGTGAAATCTCTAATATGTTTTCCATAATTAAAAACCTTTATTGGATCTCCATTAATAATGGCACTAGTGAATTTCTGTAATGCCATATCTGGTCTGTCATAAGGCCCATAAACAGTAAAAAATCTTAGGCCAGAAGTGGGTAAATCATATAAGTGAGAATATGTATGAGCCATAAGTTCATTGGCTTTTTTTGTTGCCGCATACAAGCTAACAGGGTGATTAACTGGATCATGGGCAGAAAATGGTTGTTTAGTATTTAAACCATAAACAGAGCTTGATGACGCGTATACCAAATGTTTGACTTGATACTGCTTAGAGAATTCGAGAATATTTCCAAATCCTACTAAATTTGTATCAATATATGCAAATGGATTCTCAAGAGAATATCTCACTCCTGCTTGTGCTGCAAGATTAACAACCATATCAAAATTTTCACTTTCGAATAAGTTATTTAAACCATTCCTATCTTCTATATTTAAACGGTGGTGAGAATATTTCTCATGATCTATATGTCTAGACAATCTAGTCTCTTTTAAAGACGGGTCATAATAGTCATTATGATTATCAACTCCAACAACTTGATCTCCCCTATCTAGAAGCTCTATGCAAAGTGCTGAACCAATAAATCCTGCTGAGCCAGTAACAAGAATTTTCATACTCTAAGAATCACTATTAAACAAATCTCTAGTATAGACTTTCATAGAAACATCATTTAATTCACTTGTCATTCTATTAGTAATAATAACATCGGACACTTTCTTAAATTCTGATATGTCAGAAATGACCTGAGAGTGATAAAACTCTGTCTCGCCATTCTCAGATAATACTGGCTCATACACAATAACCTCTATTCCTTTAGCCTTGATTCTTTTCATGATTCCCTGAATACTAGATGACCGAAAGTTATCTGAATCAGTTTTCATAATTAAGCGATAGACTCCAACAATAGAAGGGTTTTTGGAGATTATTTGATCAGAAATAAAATCTTTCCTTGTTGAATTAGCATCAACTATAGCACCAATTAAATTATTTGGGACATCTTTATAATTTGCCCTAAGCTGCTTAGTATCCTTTGGAAGACAGTAACCACCATAACCAAAAGACGGGTTATTGTAATGATTTCCTATTCTTGGATCTAGTCCAACTCCTTCAATAATCTGTCTAGAATTTAACCCATGAGTTTCGGCATAGGTATCTAATTCATTAAAATAAGATACTCTCATTGCCAAATAAGTATTGCTAAAAAGTTTTACAGCTTCAGCCTCAGAATTGTTAGTATACAAAACATTAATGTTTTGTTTAGATGCTCCCTCTACTAGAAGGTTTGCAAATATTTCTGCTCTTTCCGATTGTTCACCAATAATAATTCTTGATGGATAGAGGTTGTCATGCAAGGCGCTTCCCTCTCTTAAAAATTCTGGTGAAAAAAAGATATTTTTGGTATTAAATTTCTTTTTTATGGATTCTGTATAACCTACAGGAATAGTAGACTTAATTACCATTACTGCTCTGGGATTGCTTTCAATAACATCCTTTACCACTGACTCTATCGATTTTGTATTGAAAGAATTATTTTCAACATCGTAGTCAGTTGGTGTAGCAATAATCACATAGTTTGCATTTTTATAAGCTTCAAATTTATCAAGTGTTGCGGTTAAATTTAACTTTTTCTTTTTGAGGAATAATTCTATCTCACTATCAATAATTGGTGATTTCTTACTATTGATAAGGTCGACTTTCTTTTCAACTAAATCTAAAGCAATTACCTCATTATGTTGCGCAAGAAGAACAGCATTAGACAATCCGACATATCCTGTTCCTGCTATAGCTAATTTCATATCATTCATCCAAGAATTTTCTTTGCAATTTTAACAATTCTATTTGGCTTAATGCTGCTAATAGAGAAATCATTTCTGTCGATCTTTCTAGGATTAACATCAGTATTTGATTCAATGACTTTATTTTTCAGAGAACAAAATGAATTTCTTTTTCCAGGTGTGCATCCATAAAGGGTTATAGAAGGAACATTTAATGCCCACGCAATGTGTGTTGGTCCAGTATCTCCGCCAATTACGATATCAACCTGGGAAATAAGTCTTTTTAATTCATTAATATTGAGCTCAGGCGCTAAAGATGCTTTTTGGGAAAAGCATTTGATCATTTTTGCAATCTCATACTCTTCTTTATTCCCCCAGATGATAATGGTTTTGAGTGATAATTTATTAATCACATCTGCGAATAATTCTGGAGGATAAATCTTTGACTTAAATGATGCTCCAGGAACAATAAGCAAAATCTTTCCGGAGTTAGAAAAAGGTTTTAAATTATTGGACTTTTCATAAAACAGGTAGGGTAGCTTTGTAATAATCTCTTGGTGTTTCACTTTGAAACCTAGCGCCTTGGCAGCTATAAACACATTTCTTTTAATTACATTCATGTCGTAATTACATTTATATTCTGTGTCATAAAGAAGGCTTGCAAATCTCTCTCTAATGGATTCTCTATCAAATCCAACAGTTTTCACTGAAGGAATTAGCTTTGCAACAACGGCAGATTTTATTAAACCTTGGAAATCTATTACCACGTCATAATTCCCCACCCTTCTTAATTTGTTAAGTTCTTTGAAAAGCAAATAGAAAGATTTACGTTTCTTTACTTGCTCAAAATTAATCTCAAAAATATTTGAAATATCATGATTATTTTGAAGAATTGAAGAGAATTTTTTTTCAACAAACCAATCAATTGTTGAATCGGGTATGTGTTTTTTTATAAATTGAAGAACTACCATCGACTGAATAATATCTCCCATGGCAGATAATCTTACTATTGCAATTTTCATAGGTTAATTTTTTAAAGTCGAGTCCTTAATCTTTAAACAATATCATTGATGATATAATTCACAAAAATATTATGTCACATCCTAATCCATTACCAAATACTAATTTTATTCTTAATCAAATTGATCAAGATCTAGCTATTGGTCTACATAGTTCAATTCACACCAGGTTTCCTCCAGAACCAAATGGCTACCTTCATATTGGTCATGCTAAATCAATTTTTCTTAATTTTGGGATTGCTCAAAATTATAAAGGGTTATGTAACTTGAGATTTGATGACACTAATCCCTCAAAAGAAGATATTGAGTTCATAGAATCAATAAAAAAGGATATTAATTGGCTAGGTTTTAAATGGAACGGAAAAGAGAAGTACAGTTCTGACTATTTTGATGATTTTTATAAGTTTGCTTCTGAGCTTATAGAAAAAGGTCTTGCTTATGTTTGTTTTCTAAATGCAGATGAAGCAAGAGAATATAGGGGCACTTTAAAAATCCCTGGAAAAGATAGCCCATACAGAGAAACAACATCTAAAGAAAATATGCGACTATTTGAGCAAATGAAAAATGGAGATTTTAAAGAAAATCAATGTGTTCTCCGTGCCAAAATAGATATGTCTAGTTCTTTTATGTGTATGAGAGATCCTGTAATTTATAGAATTAGATATGACAAACATCACCAAACTGGTGATTCTTGGTGCATATATCCTATGTACGATTTTGCTCATTGTATATCTGATGCCATAGAAGGCATTAGTCATTCACTGTGTACACTTGAATTTCAAGACAATAGAAGATTGTATGATTGGATACTTGACAATTTGAATGAATTCAATAAACCCAATAGACCTCATCAATACGAGTTTTCGAGACTTAATCTTGAATATACGGTGATGTCAAAAAGAAAACTAAACATTCTTGTGGAAAATAAACATGTAAGTGGGTGGGATGATCCCAGAATGCCAACAATTTCAGGCTTAAGAAAAAGAGGTTGCTCTCCAAAGGCATTAGAACTTTTTTCAGAAAAGATTGGAATATCAAAAGTTGATTCAATGACCGATATCAAAATTCTTGAAGACTGCATTCGTGATGATTTAAATGATAATGCGCCGAGGTCTATGGCTGTGATCGACCCCATTAGAGTTGTTATTGAAAACTACCCAAATGACTCCATAGAATCTATTAAGGCGCCAATCCATCCTCAAAATGAATCAATGGGGGAAAGAGAAATTTTCTTTTCTAAGGAAATATTTATTGAAAGAGAAGATTTTTGTGAAATTGCGCCAAATAATAAATATAAAAGACTATCAATTGGAAAAGAGGTTAGGCTCAGAAATGCATATATTATTAAGGCAATAACTTTTGATACCGATTTTGATGGTAATGTTACGACAGTCTATGCAGAGTATGATAAAGATACTCTTGGGAAAAATCCTTCTGACGGAAGAAAGGTTAAAGGTGTTATTCATTTTGTTGAAGCAACACAAGCGGTGCAAACGGAATTTAGAATCTATGACAGATTATTCTTGACAGAAAACCCAGGTAAACATGACAATTTTGAAGATTTACTTAACCCTAAGTCTCTAATATCAACTTATGGCTTTTGTGAAAGAAATATGATTGGTGCTGAATTATATAAATCATACCAATTTGAGAGAAATGGATATTTTTGTAGAGATAAAGACAGTGATGGTATGTTAGTCATGAATAAAACTGTGTCACTTAGGGATACATGGAGTAGTTAAATAATTTTTGTAATCCAGTTATCTACTTTGTCTATCTCATCATAATTGGTAAGATCAATTTTTAATGGAGTAATTGAAACATAATTGTTTTTAATTGCATAAAAATCAGTTCCTAGTCCATTATCAGCCTCTTTTCCATTCTCACCAATCCAATAAAGTGAGGAATTTTCTTCATCTTGCAAGATGTTCTCAGATTTATGGCGCCTACCAAGTCTGGAAGTTTTAAAACCTCTAATTTCATTGAAAGAAATGTCTGGCACATTGATATTTAACACGGTGTTGGTTGAGAGCTCAGAAAACTCAACATTATCGACAATAATCTCGGCAACTTTAGCTGCTGTATCAAAATTTTTACCATCCCAGCTTGCCAAAGAAATCGCAATTGATGGGAGACCAACAAATCTCCCTTCAATTGCAGCTGCAACAGTGCCAGAATAGATAACGTCATCTCCTAAATTTGGGCCAAAGTTAATTCCAGCTATTACCAAATCAAATTCTTCATCGAAGTAGCCACATAAAGCAAAGTGAGTACTATCACTTGGAGTGCCATTGATTGTATAAATAGAGTCAGATATTTTCTCTGGTTTTAAGGCCTTATCTATAGTCAGAGAACTACTTGAGGCTGATTTATTTTTTGAAGGAGCAAATATGGTGACTTGATGTTTTCTACTTAACCTTTTTGCAAGTACATTAATACCTTCGGCAAGATAGCCATCGTCATTACTTATTAAAATTTTCACTAAGAAAAGGTTAATTCAATAAGATCATTTTTAACATCAACTCTAACAGTTCCGCCTTTAACAAGCTTACCGAAAAGTAACTCATCAGCCAATGGTTTTCTGACTTCTCTTTCAATTAATCTGGACATAGGTCTTGCTCCCATCTGATTATCATAACCATGATTAGCAAACCAATCTCTAGCTTTATCGGAAACAATGAGAGATACATTCTTTTCTTCAAGAATTGATTCAAGATCAAAAAGAAATTTATTGACTACAAAAATAATAGTTTCTCTATCGAGAGCATTAAAGTAAATGACCTCTGATAATCTGTTTCTAAATTCTGGTGCAAAAGCCTTTTTCAGTTCAGAATCGTAATCAAGTGAATGGTCTTGTTCTGAAAATCCAATTGATGACCTTTGTACATTTCTTGCCCCAACATTGGAAGTCATAATCAAGATAACGTTTCTAAAATCAACTTCTCTACCGTTTGCATCTGTAAGCTTTCCGTTATCCATCACCTGCAAAAGAATATTAAAGATATCTGGATGGGCTTTTTCAATCTCATCCAGAAGAAGAACTGCATAAGGATTGGCATTTACTTGCTCAGTCAGCTGACCTCCTTCATCATAACCAACATAGCCTGGAGGCGAACCAATTAGCTTTGACACTGAATGCCTTTCCATATATTCACTCATATCAAACCTTAAAAGTTTGACTCCTAAAACTGTAGCTAACTGTTTAGAAATTTCGGTCTTACCAACTCCAGTGGGTCCAGCAAATAAAAATGACCCGAGAGGTTGATCTTTTTGATTCAAACCAGATCTTGAAAGCTTGATAGCAGTAGATAAAGACTCGATGGCTTGATTCTGCCCAAAAACTCCAAGTTTAAGTCTCTTTTCAAGATCTTTAAGCATAGACTTGTCATCATTGGTAACTTGCTTGCTTGGAATTCT
>Ga0181580_10001481_pt1 | contig 18756 bp, 18 predicted proteins | sample 071ome_23_FD_132413 | JGI IMG/M metagenome (GOLD analysis project Ga0181580, IMG submission 132413) | Coastal salt marsh microbial communities from the Groves Creek Marsh, Skidaway Island, Georgia - 071403BT metaG (megahit assembly) | ecosystem: Environmental > Aquatic > Marine > Intertidal... | reverse complement strand
TGTCACCAGTACCGAAAGCAACGTGCTGGTGGCCCAGGTCAGGCAGACGGCCAACGCATTTAACTATGCCAGGCGTATTGCTATTGTCGAAGGCGCTCCCCAGGTTGCCACGCTTTTCCAGCTCGACTCTGATGAGCCGGAATACCAGGAAATGCGGGAACAGGCTTTGCAACGGGCAACGATCCCGCTGCTGGAGCAATTTGATTCCCAGGTCTCTTTCCAGGCTGACATCAATGAAGATCCGGAAGTCATGGAAGTGATTCAAATCGAGTTTTTCCCCCAGGGTGGCAGTACCGGTGGCATCCTGCATTTCACTATGGACGACCTTACCGGCAGTATCAGGATTGACCCCCTGACCGGGAAAATCGAGATCCGTTACCCGGGTGAGGAATTTGAATACGACTATTACTAATACAGCAAGCATGATGAATGTTAACGGAACACTCCTGGGTAAAAGGGCGAAAGGTTTCACCCTGCTGGAGGTGCTGGTGGCAATGACCATCACCGGTATGGCCCTGGGTGCGCTGTTTGGCGTCATCGCGGGCAACAAGCGCCTGGCCTGGCGGTCTGAAGCATCCCTGGTCACCACCATGCAAACGCGAAGCCTGATCAATTATTCCCAGCTCAATGATGAACAGGGCGATGTCTATATAGACTTTGAAAACCAGGAACTGTCGATCGACTCCGGTTATGTGCTTGATCAACCGGAACGCAAGACCCAGGCCAGCACGATGGCGCTGCGGCAATATGAAATTTTCGATGAGTACGGTGAGCTTGTCACGACGGGAACTTACTGGGTCGAACTGGAGTTGCCCGAGTAGCTTATGGCCAGGCGAACCCGACAACAAGGTTTTACCCTGCTGGAGATCATGGTCTCGATGACACTGACCGCGATGCTTCTGGGCATGCTCAGTGCAGGCGTCTACAGCGTGGTCAACGACTGGCAGAACGAAACGTCGGTGCTGGATGAAACACTGGACAAGTCGCTGGTCCTTTTGCAAATCGAACGCGCCCTGTTTGCCGCTTTCCCGCATAGCTATATCGATTACGACACCCTTGAAAGGGAGGTGTACTTTGACGGCTATGAAGACGAAATGCGCTGGGTATCGACAGTCTCCCCACAACGGCGCACAGGCCTGACAGCCTGGCGCCTGACCAATGATTACGAGCAAGGCCTGCAGCTGACGCTCACGCCAGCCTACAGCGACAACCCGGACGTGCGTTTTGAAAACCTTGAGCCCACCCTGATTCTGCCGAATTACACGGCAGAGTATCTTTTCCTGGTCCAGCGAAATGAAGACGAGAAGGAATGGGTGGATGAATGGGTCAGGGAAGACATGCGCAGTCTGCCCATTGCTGTCCAGATCATTTTAACGCCAATAGATGACAGGCTGGATGACGAAATACTGGAAGTCCTTGCTGCCATCAAAACCTGGCAACATGAAGATATTCAGCCGACGATTCCCCCGATATGAGTACAGGTTTGCACACATCCCGGCAGCGCGGTTCAGTCATTGTGGTCACACTCTGGACGGTGATCCTGCTGACCATCCTGATTACTGTGATCGCTGGCCAGATTCGCCTGTCTGCCCGGGCGGCCTATTACCAGCAGGAAGAACTGGGCGAGTGGGCAAGCATCGTTTCCGCCGTCAACCAGGCTGAAATGGAACTGATAATGGAGCGAATGCCAAGGCCGCCTGAAACCATTGATGACCTTGATGAGATCAACAGGAACCCACTGTTTCGTTTTAATGGGCAGGAGCTGAGCCTTCATTACCCACAGGCAGAAGGTATTACCGTAAGAATTTATGACCATGCAGGAAAAATCAATTTGCGTGAAATTGGCCGACCAAGAATGCGTGCATTGCTGGAAAAGAAGCTGGGTGAGGATGCGGATGACCAGATAGATGAATTGATTGCGGCCTGGGGTGACTGGGTGGACCTGAGTGACAGCGCGGGGATTAACGGTGCCGAGAGAGATTACTACGAGGCGCTGGATAACCCCTATTCACCGCGTAACGGTAAACTGGAAACCGTGGAAGAGATTCTGCATATCAGGGGCTTTGATGAGGTCTTTGCTGACGTTGACCTGGATGCAGCATTCACCCTGTATACCGATGATGAGCTGGTGAACCTGAACCTGGCGACCGTGGAGGCCATGCAGTTATTGCCGGGCCTGGATGATGAGCTGATTGCAGAGATTGTCGCATTCAGGGAGAACAACGAATTCAGGGGTAATGGCGATGTGGCCCAGATTGTTCCGGCTGAAAATATGGCAGAGCTCAGACCCTGGCTGAACTCCAGGCGGACAACCAGTTATTATACGATCATGGCTTACCGAAAAAATTCAGCAGAGGAATACCTTTTTGAAGACAATGAGCCGGTTGAGGTGGATGTCACCAAAACCGCTTTTTCGGAAATTGTAGAAATCCGTTCGGTCAACGACAGGCCGAAAGTATTGAAGATCAATCCTTACCAGGACATTCCGATACGTCTCGTGGTCAGGACAGAAGACGAGATGTTTGAATGAATATTGTAGCGGGTTATGGCAGGAATATAGCCCAGGGCTTCCTGACGCCGATAAGCTCGATGCTTAAAAACCGCACCCTGTTCTGGATGCTGGTCAAGCGCGATATTCTCAACAGGACCTCGGGTACTGTCCTGGGAAAACTCTGGCCGGTGGTGCAACCGGGGCTGCAGATACTCGGTTACTGGTTCATGTTCGATATCGTGTTTTCCATGCGCGCCAATCGCGGACCTGAATATCTTGAATACCTGCTTACCGGCATGCTGCCCTGGCTGTGTATTGCCGAAGTGCTCAACCGGGCGACGAACATGTTTCGCGAGTTCAGCCCTCTCTACCGCAGAAACCCCTTTCCCCTGGAGTTATTGCCGCTGTTAATCATGGCGATTCCCTGCATGGTGTTTGGCACCGTGTACTTCCTGCTGGTATTGCTACTGGAAGGCCCCGTGAGCGCGTTGACCTCATTGGCGGTGATGCCCATGTTAATGCTGTGGCTGTTACCACTTTGCCTCGTGCTGCCGGTGCTGGGACTGTTTATCAAGGATTTTGCACAAGTTGTGCCCTTCCTTGTCATGATCACCATGTTCCTGACGCCCATCCTGTACTTTCCCGGTATGTTGCCTGACGGCATGCAGCAGTTCATCTGGCTGAACCCGTTTTCAGACCTGCTGGCTGTTGTCCACGGGATCGTGCAGGGCCGGGAGTTTTCCCAGGTGAATGTGCTGCGCCCGTTTGTGGTCTGGCTTGTTTTGCTCGGACCCGCGTGGCTTGTATTCAGGCGCAGTATTCCGCATATCAGGGAAGTCCTGTAATGAGAGAGACAGCCCTTTCCATCCATAACGTGTCCAAGTTCTACAAGGTGTATGAAAACGAACTGGACCGTGTTCGCGAGATTATCAGCGGCAAACCCCGTTACCAGAAAATCGAGGCACTGAAGCCTGTCACACTGGAAGTGGGTAAGGGTGAAGTGCTCGGCATCATCGGGCAGAACGGTGCTGGCAAGAGCACGCTCTTGAAAGTGTTGGCCAAAACCATTTTGCCCTCTACAGGAGAGTTCACTGTCAATGGCAGGATCGCCGCCCTGCTCGAACTGGGTGCCAGCTTTCACCCCGAGATGACTGGCCATGAAAATATTTTTCTCAGTGGTGCTATACAGGGATTGAGCACAGCCGAAGTTGAAAGTATCTACGAGGACATCGTCAATTTTGCGGGTATCGGGGAGTTCATTCACCGCCCCGTTAAAACCTACTCAAGCGGGATGTTTGTCCGCCTGGCATTTTCCATTGCCACACAAATCGATCCGGAAATTCTTATTATTGATGAAGCGCTTTCGGTAGGTGACGGTGCTTTTTCAAGAAAATCTTTTGATCGTATTATGGACTTTAAAGCGGCCGGCAAAACGATCCTGTTCTGTTCCCATTCCATGTACCAGGTGGAGGCAATGTGCGACCGTGTTGTCTGGCTTGAAGCCGGGGAGATCAGGAAAGTCGGCAGGCCGGTTGAAGTGATTACTGAATACAGTGAGGTAATCAGAATGTCGTCACCTCGTGAAGAATCACTGGGGTCAGAGGTCCAGCCGGAAGAAGAGTCCTTATTAGTTGAGGATAATAAGGAAAGTGTTGAAGGGCTTCCCGGTATAGAAAAAATCGAAATCAGTGTCGATGGCCGTATTGCCGATGTGCATAGTGTCGTCAGCGAGGAATCTGATGTTGCCGTACGTGTCCTGTTTGATCCCGGCAAAGGTGTGCCGATGCCTACACTGGCTGTGGCGTTTTCCGGTGGTGATGGTCGTATTGTCAGTAGTGCAGGCAGCTTTCACGATGGCGTCTCCCTGTCACTCAATGAAGAAGGCAAGGGCGAGGCTGTCATCACTTTTCCCAGGATCGGTTTGCTCAGGGGAAATTATTACCTGGATATCGCGCTACTCTGCGAGAAAGGCATTCACCTGTATGAAGCTGTCAGGCGCGCCGCAGAAATTCATGTTGAGCAGAAAGGCCTGGAGCGTGGAGTCGTCATTCTTCCCCACGAGTGGACGACCTGAATGGCATGCCGGTTTTGAAACCAGACAATCAGACTACAAACAACATGGCAGAGAAAAGCAGGCTGGAAGTCAGGCCGGCAACGCCAGAGGATGCAGAAAATATACGTACCCTGTTCCAGCAGATATTTAATGAGGAAATGTCTGACCGGCACTGGCAGTGGAAATATAAACGCCCACCAAGCCGTTCGATAGTGGTGTACAGGGATGGCAAACTGGTTGCCCATTACGGTGGCGTTGGGACAAAAATCCTGCTCGATGGCAAGTCCAGTACAGCCATACAAATTACCGACCTGATGGTGGCCCGGGATGCCAGGCAGGCTGTGCGTAGCCAGAGCCCGTTTTACCAATCGGCAAAACAGTTTCTTGAATCCTATGTGGGCTATGACAAGCCTTTTTACCTGGCCTATGGATTTCCCAGCGATCGGGCCATGGCACTTTCTGAAAAACTGGGCCTGTACGAAACTGTAGGCCATATGATCGAAGTCAGCTGGCAGCTGGGCCAAAGTAGCCCACAGGCCAGCACTGGAAAATTGGTTGAAGTTGATGAAGAAAATTTCTCCGAGTATCAGCAGGACATCGACAAGCTATGGCAAGCATTCAGCACGAACTTCAAACATCACTTCATTTGTAACAGGGATGCAGATTATTTTCGCTGGCGATACCTTTTACATCCTTCCAGAAAGTATTCCATTCACCTGGCTTATAGCAGGATCCTGAAAAAACCCGAGTCCCTCATTGTTCTGCGACATGATGATAATAAATGTATGCTGATGGACATGTTATGCCGCAAGATGGATTTCCGCTCGTCACTGGCAATGGCCAGGCAGCTTGCCAGGGAAAATGATAAAAGCACGCTGGTGACATGGAGCAGTGATGTCTTCAGTAATCATTTTTGTGTTGACCAGGCCAGCGAAAAATTACTGCCAGTCGCCATCCCTGCCAACAGCTGCTCACCGGGCTACCCGCCAGAAAAGCAGCATGACAAATGGTGGTTCATGCCTGGTGATACGGATTACCTGTAGTAACACGCAAGTGAAATCATGATTAACGAAAACCAGATAGTGCCTTACGACACACAAGAACTGCCTGCAGATGAAGGACCGTGGATAGTGTTTGCGCCCCATGCAGACGATGAAAGTTTTGGCATGGGCGGTACGCTGGCCAAAGCAGCTCAACAAAACATACAGACACATCTTGTTGTCATGACCGATGGTGCCCTGGGTGGCAATCAGAATGACCTGGTTGAAACAAGACAGCAGGAAGCGATCAGGGCCGCCGCAGAGCTGGGGATGCAATCACCAGTCTTTCTGAATCATCAGGACAGGGAACTGCGACATAACGATGATTCCATCGAACAGGTCTGCAGGGTGATCAGTGACATCAAACCTGCTGCTGTATTTTTTCCGGGTTGCTTTGAATTACATCCGGATCATCGTGCTACTGCATCTATTACTTGGTCGGCATTGAAAAAAACTGTGAATCTGGAAATTATACCGGTCAGTTATGAAGTTCTTGTCCAGAGCCCTGTAAATCTGCTGGTTGATATAACCAGCCAGCTGGAAAAAAAAATGGCTGCAATGGCCATTTATGAAAGCCAGCTGGCTGAAAACAGATACATCGATATTGCCCTGGCCCTGAACAAGCTGCGATCCCTGACATTGCGTGGAGAAATTTCCCACGCCGAGGGCTTCTACCGCTACGAATTACGGGACTTGCAGCAGGATTTGCAGTCCATCATGCTGAAAAAAATCACCCCCTATTTTGAAAAATAAGGGCTATAAAAAGGCTAAAAATCACCCCCATTATTGACCCCCAAATGGGCTATTTTGCGACGCAAAAACCAGCAAAAAATGACGCATTGCAATATCTAGTGCCTGCCCAGGCAAAAAACGAAGAAATTTAGGGTGTTAGGGTTAAAAAACTGTAAAATTTTTACAAATTCACAAATAACCTTATGTTTTCCATACAACCTTATGTTTTTTAATCATTTTGTGTTGATTTATCGCTGAAATTATGAAAAATAGCGCGAGACATGTCACAGAGTAGGTAAAGTAATGTTGACATGGTGCGTGCGTGTAGGCATCATTCGCCTTCGTAGGCCTATTACAGAAGCTATTAACCGGGGTTTGTCCCCAAACTTTTAACCAGAAATTGGGGTGAAAGCCTCGTTAATTAATATTGAGCGCGCTCAAGGAGAGCTTGATACATGAACAAGAAAATATTCGCTTCGGCGTTATTTGCAGTAGCAGCATTCGTTAGTTCGATTGCTTCTGCGCAAATATCGTACGATAACTCAAAAACAGACGCCTTTGGTGCCGGTTACGTGCAAGATGGTAATGCCAAGGTTGCTCCAGGTGGTTCCGCTGTCAGAGCTAATGACATCATCATTAAGCAGACAGGAACTAGTACTAAGCTGATTCCTCAAGACGCCAAAATCATCATTCGTTTGCCTAAAGGCTTGAATTTTGATGGCAGCCCAAGCTTCCTGGTCACACCAGCGACGCCTACTTTAGGCCTCACGCTGAAGGACACAAGTGAATTTGGTGATCCTACATTGGATGATCCAAAAGTTGAGCTGTTCGACGCCAATAATGACGGCGGCATGGACCGTGCTGTAGTCACTGCCGCTGCAGCAGCAGGTCATGGCGATTCGTTGACTATCAGCATAAATCTGACTGCTGATGCGACTGCCACCAAAGGTGCTAAAAAAGCATCTGTAATTGTTAATGGCGGATTGGCCGCAACCCAGTACGTTGTTGAAGTTGTTGAAGGTTTCACAGAGCCGGTTTTCTCGGCTTCAGGTAAAAGCCTGACGTCGATTGACCAGAGTCAACAGACAGCCTCTGTTACTTCTGCTTTGTTCACAGTAACAGTGCCTAAGGGAACAGCTAATAAAACTAAACTTACGTTTACTCCACAGTCAAAGGTCAAATTCTCCCCTCAGGGAACGACCATTACTTATACTGTAAACACTCCTCTTACGACGTACCCATTTACCGCTGTTTCTAGCACTGGTACCTTCGCGGCTGGTACTGGCACGCCGTCATTGTCATTGACTGTGTCAGGTACCACTACTGCTGATGTACAAGTAACGTTCAAAGTTTCTCAGGTACAATCTGAGGCTGGTGGCAGTACTGGTACTCGTGGCTTGGTGCTTTCTGGTGCAGTATCAGGTACAGCTGCTCTGGTTGATGTCAAAGCAAATGGCTCTTCTGCAGCGCTTACCAAAGGTACAAAAGCAGCTCCTAACAAAATTAAGGAAATTGTAGCTGGTAGCTCTGTTACGCAAACCCTGCCAACGATTGATATCACTGAAAACTTTGATGGTGATGCAGTTGGATATGTTGCTGCTGGAAAAACTGGAACAATTACTCTTACTCCAGGAAAGGGTTTGAAATTTAAAGGTACAAATACAATTAAAGTAACAGGCACTGGTTGGACCCTCGAAGCACCGAGCGCATCTATTAGCAGCACAACAGGTAAATTAACACTGTATTTAGGTAATGCTACTAATACAGCTGGTGTTGGTTCTTTGACTGTTACTATTTCTGGTATAGGAGCTACAGCTGACAAAACCGCAACTGGTGACTTGTCACTGACTGTTGGTTCACCCGGTAACCCAGACAAGTCTACAGCGCCTAGTAATAAGCTTGTAGTAGCGAAGGCCACTCCACTTGGAACTGTAGATGTTGCTGGTCCTAAGACTAAAGACATCAAGACAACTGGCCCTGGTGGTGCAGCTGTTACATCAACTATTACCTTTAAGGAAACTACTTATGGTGCTCTGACAACATCAAATAAGACTGATGTTCAGGATGCTTACTTTAGGTTGACTCCTACGAAGGAAGGTTCTATCAAGGCTGTTACTATCAGCTTCAGTGGCTATCCTAGTGGAGCTGCTACACCTACTATTAGTGCATGTTCTGCAGAAAATAATGTAACCACTGGTGCATGGATCTGTAAAATTACAGCTGAGTCCTCCGGTGTTACTGCTGGTACAAGTACTATTAGTGTGAAGGTAAATTACTCTGCTGGATCCAAGTTCCCAGTAGGTACTACATTGGCTATGACCATTGATGGTAATTCAGGTGTCAGTGGTACTGTTGATGTAGCTAATGTTGGTATAGCAACTTCTGCAAAAGCAGGTGCAATCACTGATGTTAAGCCAGGTGCCACAGAAGCGAAGGATTTCGCCAAAGTGACTATCACTCCTAAATATACTAATGCTATTGTGCAAAGTAGGGAGTTCAGGTTGCTTGCGCCTCAGGGTGTAGCTTTCCAGAATGCTTCTGCTACGGCTACAGCTAGCCCTGGTATTGCTACAGCAACCATTACCGCGACATTCAATCCGAATGACACGTTGGTTATGACTACGAAGACAACTGCTACAGTAGTATTTACACCGAAAGGTATTCTTACTAGCGGTAACACCGGCTTCCAGTCATTTACCTTGGTAGACGGTAATATTGATGGTTCACGTAAATCTGGTATTACTGGTGAATCTATCATCCTAGCTTATGGTGACGGTACTCTGAAAGCTCTGGATGCCGGTGCTAATGGCAGTGTAAATGTAGGATTCCCTGTTAAGAACACTGTTACTGGTGGTCTTAATATTACGGACTACGTTTACACAGTTAAATCAAGTGATGCCACTATTGGCTCACCAACAATCAGCGGTGATGTAGTTACAGTACTTGGCAAGAAAACAGGTAATGCAACTATTACCGTAACAGATGGACTGGGTGCTACTGACACTTACGTAGTTACTGTAAGCGATGCTATTGCTCAGCCCGATGCTGAAAAAGCGGCGAAAACTGCTGATGGTTCTACAACCACTGCAACCTTCAAAGCTGGTGCATCTAGCGATGGTGGTGCCACATACGCCACTGAATTTACCACTGCTGACGATGTCACACTGGTAGGTACGGTGAATGTAGATGCTGCTGACCAGGGTAAAGATGGTGAAGTCTACATCGCTATTCTGTCTAAACTGGATAACGGAAGCTCCATCCTCGCCTATATGGATGAGACTGGTTCTCCGCAGACTTGGGACGGCACAGTTGCTGGCCTTGGTGCCAACGTTGTAGCAACTCCGCTTGCTGATACCTATAACCTCATAATCTTCAGCGGCACCCTGGGTGCCGGTACTCACAGGGTGGCTCTGGCATACTCTACTGAAGACGGTGATATCGTTTATAGTGGTAAAGCAATGGTAATTACTGTTACCGAGTAATATCAGTAAGTAGTATTAAAAACGGCACCTTCGGGTGCCGTTTTTTTTTGTATGGAATGCATAAATACGATATTGCGCAGGTCTAAAATGATAATATTCCAACTCTTAAATATTATTGAAATGTTAGCTAAAGCATGAAAATTAAAGTCTTTAAACTTATAGCGTTTGTTATTTCATTCTTCTTTAACCAGGTGATTGCCCAGGATCTTGATCTATTTCAGGCGGTTGATTCGCCGGAGGAGGGTGAAAATAACAGCCGTAGGGCACAAAGAAATGAACGTGTGCGCTCCTCGCCAGCTTTTACATTGGTAGGAACTAGCCGTTTTGGTGATAACTATGTAGCGTCATTAAAATCCAGAGATGGAAATTCTGTAATTGTTGAATGGGAGAAGGACTTAATTAAAGAAATCCAGGGTTTTAGTGGATACGGTTTGGTTAATGTTCAAAGTCGTAAGGTGGCAATACGCTTACCAGAAGATGATCCATGCATACCAGCTAAAGACAAAGGAGTTCAATGCAATGGTGAACTTGCAATACTCACTTTAAGTAACGCACAACCTACTGAACCGACTATGGAATCTGAAACATCAGTTGTAGAGCCAACAGATAATGATGTTTCCGGCTCAGATGAAAATGAGGTAATTGACAATGATCAGAACGAAACAATTACTTTTACCAATCCATTTACCGGGGAAGAAGAGGAAAGGCCTGCATTAACACCTGAAGAGCAAGCTGAAAGGGAAGCTCGTCGACAAAGGCGTGCAGAACAATTCAGGAATTTTGAAATAGTACGCATACCAGACAATGAAATTCCTGAAGGAATGCAAAGAATCAGAACACCTTTTGGCGATCGTCTAGAACCTGTAGAAGAGTAATATAGAGTTTGTTAAGTATTTCTATTGTTACTTATAAAACAGAAATAGAAACAATTGCACGCTTAATAGATTCCCTGAAAGTAGCAATTGGAATATTACCTACCAATTATAAAGTCGATAAGATTTCATTTGTTGAAAATAGTTCGTCAAATAAAATAACTAGTAATAAGTTTTCAACTGTTCTCGAAAATCTCGACCAATCTGAATTAATATTTACGGGGTCTAACCTGGGCTATGGTGCTGCGCATAATATAGCTATACATCAATCCAACTCCAAATATCACCTTTTAATGAACCCTGATGTGATAGTAAATAAATACTGCTTGTTAAATGGCATAGAATATTTGGAACAAAATAAAAACGTGGTTGCCTTGTCTCCTGAAGTCAGGAATGAACAAGGAGAGGTTCAGGGCACAACCAAATCTTATCCTTCTGTATTTGATTTGGTTCTTAGGGGAATAGATAGCAATAAACTTAATAAAATGTATGCTGATCGACTCTCAGTATATGAAAACCGCGCTATTCACAATATGAAGAAGATAAATGATGTTGTATTGATTAGTGGTTGCTTTATGTTTTGCAGGGCTGACATTTTGAAACAAGCTGGAGGTTTTGATAAACGATATTTTTTATATTTCGAAGATTATTCCCTGTCACTTGAATTGAAAAAATATGGATTTCTGCGTTATTTACCTACAATGGAAATTGCTCATTCTGGTGGAAATGCTGCAAAAAAAGGTTTGAAACATATATTTTACTTCGTTTCTTCTGCAATAAAGTTTTTTAATCAGTATGGCTGGAAAATACGCTAATGAAGGTCTTAATCACTGGCGGCGCTGGGTATATTGGATCTAACTTGCTGAGAAGAATTAGTTATTTGAAACATTCAGTTAAAACTGTAGATAGATATGAAAGTATTTCAAAGCCAGCCAACTGTTCTGAAATAATTGTAGGTGATCTGACCGATGCGAATTTGACAAAAAATATATGTGAGAATGTCGATTGCATTATACATCTCGCAGGTGAAGCTAATGTGCGTTCCAGTAATACCATATTACAAAAAAATAATTTAGAAGCCAGCACACTATTAATAAAATCTGCAATTGCCCAGGGAGTAAAAAAGATAATTTATATATCTACGGTTAAAAACGATATTAATAATGAATACGCCAGATCGAAGATAGATGTTGAAAATATATTAAAAGCTAACAATGAAAATCATAAATTATCTTTTACCATTCTTCAAAGTGCCTCTGTGTATGGTAAAGGTATGAAAAATGGTTTAGCCACATGGCTGAAGATGTATAAAGGTAAGTATTTTCCTCGGCTACCAAATAGCGACTCTCAAATTGAGATGATTGGCGTTAATGATCTTTGCGAAATAATATTAAAGTGTGTTGAAAGTCCGATTACTGATAACAAGACATACAGGGTTAATGATTGCCATTTATATACCATAAATGAGATAGATCATGCTTGTATGAAAGAATTGGGTAGAGACAATAATGGTATAAAAGCCCCAAGATTATTATTATTTCTTTTCGCATTAATAGGGGGGTGTTTGAAGTACATTGGTGTTAGTTTTTTCTACAATCTTGCTACACATAATCAGCTTTTTCATGGTGTGGCTACCATTGATAATACTTTATACGATGATTTGGGTTATTGCCCAAAAGAAACGTTTTATATGCAATTGAAAGAAATATTGAATTAATAATGACGACAAAAGGAATAATTCTCGCTGGTGGAACTGGAACCAGACTTCATCCGGCCACTCTTTCAGTCAGTAAGCAGTTATTGCCGGTCTATGACAAGCCTTTGATTTATTACCCGCTTGCCACATTGATCCAAAGCAAGATCACCGAAATATTGATAATTACAACGCCTGAAGATTCCCAGTCATTTCGTGATTTGTTGGGGGACGGCTCCCAGTGGGGTGTGAATATATCTTTTGAGGTTCAGCCAAGTCCCGATGGTTTGGCACAGGCTTTTATTATTGGTGAGAAGTTTATCGGGAATGACAATGTTTGCCTGATTTTAGGTGATAACATATTTTATGGAAGTGATATCCAAACCCAGTTTTTAACAGCAAAGGATAAGAATAAGGGTGCTACTGTATTTGCCTATTTTGTTACTGACCCTGAACGTTATGGCGTAGTTTCATTTGATGAATACGGTAAGGCCATTGAACTTGAAGAAAAACCGGATAATCCCAAATCCAGTTTTGCAATTACTGGGCTGTATATGTACGACAATAGTGTGATTGATATAGCTAAATCCATCAAGCCATCTCCCCGCGGTGAACTGGAAATAACTGATGTTAATCGGGAATATCTGAAAAACAATGCCCTGGATGTAGAGGTCCTTGACCGTGGCACCGCCTGGCTGGATACAGGAACTTTTAATTCTCTGCTGGATGCTGCCAATTTTATTCGTGTCCTTGAAGAACGGCAGGGACTGAAGATAGCGTGTATAGAAGAAATTGCCTATCACGAGGGTTATATAGATGCTGAACAACTTAAAGCGTTGGCTCAACCGTTGGCCAAAAGTGGTTATGGCGATTATCTGCTCCAACTTCTTAAATAAAATAAGTAATGAATATAATAAACAAGCAAATTCCTGATGTATTGGTGTTTGAACCAAAAGTATTTGGTGATCATCGTGGCTTTTTCATGGAAACCTGGCGTAAGGAATGGTTTTTAAATATTGGCGTCAATTATGATTTTGTTCAGGATAACCAGAGTAAGTCAGTACAAGGGACATTAAGGGGATTGCATTACCAGACACAACATTCACAAGGTAAGTACATCCGTGTATTGAAAGGCGAAATATATGATGTGGTCGTTGATCTGAGAGAATCCTCAAAAACCTTTGGCCAATGGCTGGGAGAAACGCTATCTGAAGAGAACAAGAAAGGATTATGGGTGCCTCCAGGCTTTGCCCATGGCTTTTATGTGGTCTCGGAGGACGCTGAAATCAGCTATAAATGCACTGATTATTATGCCGCTGAATATGAAAGAACACTGCTTTGGAATGATCCGGCTTTGGGTATAGATTGGCCACTAGTCGACAATGATGTCGTCCTTTCACAAAAAGATGCAAAAGGGTGTTTGTTCAGTGATTGTGAGTATTATCCCTGAGCATGAAGAGAGTCGTGTTATTGGGGGGCAGCGGGCAGCTGGGCAAAGCTGTTATAGAGATTGTTCCTGAAGATTTTCAGCTGGTCTCGCCTCCAAGTGAAGAGCTGGACTTGTCCAATGCCAGCCAGATTCAACAATTTCTGGAAAAACATAATCCTGAGGCCGTCATCAATTGCGCAGCATATACGGCAGTTGATGCTGCAGAAGAAAATTCCGAACAAGCTTTTGCCATTAATGCTCAAGGAATTGGCAACCTGGCAAGAATTACGCCTGATAAAACAAAACTGATTCATATATCTACGGATTTTGTTTTCAGCAAGCAATCGCCGGTTCCTTATACATCCGCAGACGAAACCGCACCCATCTCCGTTTATGGTAGAAGTAAACTTGAAGGGGAAAAGCTTTTGATGGCCAATCATCCTGAAAACTCAGTGATTGTCCGTACATCCTGGCTCTACTCCGCTGTGGGGAAGAATTTTGTCCTTACCATGCTGGAGTTAATGGAAACCAGGAGTAGCCTGAATGTCGTTAATGACCAGCTGGGTTCACCAACATCAGTGTATTCACTTGCTGAAATCATCTGGAAGTTTGCACTTAAGGAGGACGCAAGCGGCATTTTTCATTGGAGTGATCGTGGGATAATCTCCTGGTACGATTTTGCGGTTGAAATCTATGAGCAGGCAAGGGCAATGGGCTTACTAAAGCAGGATGTCATCATCAGGCCAATACCATCGGAAGAGTATCCAACACCTGCTCGACGGCCTGAATATTCTGCCCTTGATAGCACTGAAACAGAAAATATTCTTGGCATGAAAACATCTCCCTGGCAGGAAGAACTGGCCAAGGTATTAACAAGAATCAAGGAGACCAGAGCCTGACATGAAAAATTTACTGGTAACAGGTGGTGCAGGATTTATTGGGGCAAATTTCGTCAATTACCTGATTGACGGACAGCGATCAGCCAACATCGTGGTGCTTGATGCGCTGACTTATGCAGGTAACCTGAATAATTTGGCACAGGTGAGTTCGCATCCGGACTTTCATTTCTATAAGGGTGATATTTGTGACCAGGAGCTGGTGGAAAAGATTCTCGAAGAGCACGCTATTGATACGGTTGTACATTTTGCGGCAGAAAGCCATGTGGACCGGTCGATTACGGGTCCGGATGCTTTTATCCAGTCAAATATCGTGGGCACACATAACCTGCTCAAGGCAGCAAAAAGTGTATGGGAGAAAAATGGTGGTTTTGAAAATCGCTTGTTTCACCATGTATCCACAGATGAAGTCTATGGCAGCCTGGGCCCCGATGATCCGGCGTTTACCGAGATGACACCCTACGCCCCGAACTCTCCCTATGCTGCAAGTAAGGCGAGTTCCGACCACCTGGTCCGGGCTTACCACCATACTTACGGCCTGCCTGTCACTACCAGCAACTGCTCCAACAATTACGGGCCTTTCCAGTTTCCGGAAAAGCTGCTGCCGTTGTGTCTGCTCAACATCCTGTCCGGCAAGCCCTTGCCAATTTACGGCGATGGCAAGCAGGTCAGGGACTGGCTGCACGTGGATGATCACAGCCGGGGAATTGAACTAATTATTGAAGGTGGCAGGCAGGGGGAAACATACAATATCGGGGGCAACAATGAATGGACCAATATTGATACTGTGACCCTGTTATGCGAAATCGTGGATGAGATAGTCCAGAATGATACTGCCTTATCTGATCATTTCCCGGGCAGTCCTGCGAGTCAGGGAGGGTTCAGCAAAAGCCTGATAACCTTTGTTACTGACAGGCCGGGACATGATGTACGTTATGCCATAGATGCCGGTAAAATAACGGAAGAACTGGGCTACAAGCCGAAACACAGCTTCAGGGAAGGCCTGGCCGCGACGGTAAAATGGTATCTGGACAATGAAGCCTGGTGGCAATCTGTCCTTGATGGCAGCTATCGAAAAATTAATCCCTGACGGGTTCCTGTATGAAAACAACACTATTGAAACTGGCCATTGCAGCCTTGCTGTCCTTGCCAATTTTCCCCTTGCAAGCCACAACCATTCAAAAGCTGACATTTGAAGAAATGGTCAAGGCGGCTGAGCTGATCATCGAGGGCGAAGTCGATAATATCACCATGGTTGAAATCAATGAGGCTCCCTATACCCGTGTTTTGCTCAAAGTCCATGATGTATTAAAAGGCGATGATCCGGGTGAATTTATCGAGCTGGACTTCCTGGGCGGCAATCTGGCCGAAAAATCTGTCCGGGTTTCTGGGCAGGATATTCCCGAAGAAGGCGAGAAGGGCTTTTACTTTATCGAAAGACCGTCTTCCAGGCAGGTTAACCCTCTTATTGGCTGGTCGCAGGGACACTTCCGCATACGCTCTGACCTGAAGGGTAATGAATACCTGGAAACCGATATAAAGCAGGAAACGCTCTCTATCACAGATAATAAAAATGCAGCCATGGCGGCCAAACTGGAAAACATGAAATTTTCCAAAAAGCTTGTGGAGAAAGCCTATTTTTCGCCTGTGACTCCGGATGAGTTGCGCGATGCCGTGAGTGCGTATTTACCCTAGCCCTTAATCCATAGTGATCTTTTGCATACAGTGAAAAGACTTTAATGGTGATGTGAAACAGTGCCTGGACTAGCAAAAATCAAAACTCCAATGAGCAAGCGCCAGTGTGCACTGGCTATTGGCTCCCTGTTGCTACCAGGCGCCATCCTTGCCTACAACCTGGACGGGAATCGTTGGCCGAACAGTGAAGCCACTTTTAATGTCGGCATTCCCGGTTTAGCTCCTTCGGGTATCACCTGGAATGATGCGTTTGAAGATGCACTGGCCCAATGGAGCGATGAAACCGAGTTTACCTTCCGGATTAACGACACCTATGCCGATCCCTGTGAAGGTTTTACCGGAAATGGTGAGACAGACGGGTTTCCCGATGGCGATGGCGATGGCCTGAATGGGGTCGATTTTAGTGCTGATGTCTGTGGTAACGAGTTCGGTGACAGCGTCCTGGCCCTGACGCTGACCTATGCCTTGCCCGGCAACCTGGGTTTTGCCCTGATCGACCAGACCGACATCATCTTCAACAATGCCTTCACCTGGGATATCTATAGCGGTCCCAGGCGCCCCGAAGTGGATTTCAGGCGAGTTGCCCTGCATGAGCTCGGCCATGCCATCGGACTTGATCATGAAGATAGTGAAATTGCCATGATGGCGTCTTCCATCGGTGATCTGGATTCACTGCAAAGTGATGATATCGAAGGGGCGAACGTACTTTATGGTGGTCCCGGAGACTGCGAGATCACGTCCTTGCATATCAATAGTGTGGTGGATGAATTGCTGCAGGAGGGTGATTGCTCGGTACTGGAGCTTTATGGCGGCGGGATCGACACCAGTTTTGTCGACACTTACGAGTTGAACCTGGACCAGGAAACGACCCTGAGCATCCTGATGGAGTCCGCCGCACTGGATTCAGCACTGTTCATTACCGATGACAAGCTCACTGGCATAGATTTCGATGATGACTCGGCGGGTCAGTGCGATTCCCTGATCAATACCACGCTGCCTGCAGGAAAATACCTGGTACTGGCCAATACCTATGCTGAACCCTTCAAATGTGCCGGTAACACCGGGAGTTACAAGCTCAGCATATCGACCAATACCTTGCCCATACTGAACAAGGCCAGTTCAGCCTCTGGCGCATCCTCGAAAAGCATATTCCATGGTGGTGCAACCTCCGATGGCGGACTGACCTACAAGAGCTCCTTCCTGTCTTCGGAAGTGTTGAGTGTTTCAGCCAGTATCCAGCCTGATCCGTCCCATATTGGGCAAGCGGCGTCTTTTTACATGGTGGCCCAGCTCAGCACAGGCCAGAAATTTGCCCGAAACAGCAGTGGCAAGTTCCAGCAGATAGCCAAGCTGTCGAGTATTCCGGCTTTCCGGCAAACCTCGGGCCTGGGTCTCCTGCCAGAGGAAACGTTTTCTATATTCAAGAGCCTGCAGGGCGATGCCCTGGGCGTGAGCAACCTGTCTGCCAGCATTTTCGTGGGCTATTCGCTGGATGCCAACCCGGGTGAGATCTATTTCAACGGCAAACCCATCTTTTTCGCCATAGATTAGCCTCTTCAGGGGCCTTCAGGCGGTCAGCCGGTATCGAAAAACCCCCAAATACGGGTATAATTGCGCCTCTAATTTATCCGGCTGGCCTTTTTGTCGGTGAAAAGTTACCGGTAAATCCGCACACCTGACAGGCCAGCTGAATTGCTCACGCAAGAACACTCATAGAGGAAAAAAAGTGGCACGACAAATCACAACATTTTCGGGCAAATGGCTCATTGCCGTACTGGTACTTTTCTCAGGTGCCCTGTTTGCTGCCTCGGATGACGATATCGCAGAACGTATCGCCCCGCCGGGGTCCGTCTGCCTGATTGGCGACTCCTGTGCTAGTGGCGTCACCGTGGCTTCCAGCGGAGGCGGTAGTGGTCCTTCTGATCCCCAGGAAATTTACAATACCTACTGCGTTGCCTGCCATGGCAGTGGCGCCAATAATTCACCCATACTGGGTGATGCTGCAGCCTGGGAGCCACGTATTGAGAAAGGCATTGAGACGCTTTACGAAAATGCCATTAACGGTTTCAACAATAATGCAATGCCGGCCAAGGGGCTTTGCATGGCCTGTTCTGATGATGCCGTGATGGCTACCGTCGATTTCATGCTTGACGCCGTAGAGTAAGTCCCGGCATCCAGCCTTGATCTGAAACCGGCCTGTGTCGCTGACGCAGGCCGGTTTTTTATTGCCTGTACTTTTATCTTTAGGTGACAACAAGTTGGAAAAAGTTCCGGGTATGCACTATCTATAAAGCAGGCAACACAAACCGATCTTCGTTATTCCGACCATCAGCTCAGGGAGTGAGCCATGTCGCTTGCGGTGGTACTGACACG
>Ga0181580_10001478_pt1 | contig 18764 bp, 18 predicted proteins | sample 071ome_23_FD_132413 | JGI IMG/M metagenome (GOLD analysis project Ga0181580, IMG submission 132413) | Coastal salt marsh microbial communities from the Groves Creek Marsh, Skidaway Island, Georgia - 071403BT metaG (megahit assembly) | ecosystem: Environmental > Aquatic > Marine > Intertidal... | reverse complement strand
TTCTCTCATAGACATAGGAGGACCAGGTGGTGAACCTCGTGGAGGCATTGTATTTTGCATTCCGGGCATCATACTATTCATGAAATTACCAAATCCTGGATTTTGTTGTCCCATAGTATTAACAGCTGCTTGTGTGAATTGTTGCATTAGTTCAGGATTTTGTCTCATAATATCATCCATTCCAGGCATAGCAGATTTAAACATTGTATTAGTCATATGAATCATTCCAGCACTTCCACCTAACATAAAAAGTAATTTAAGCTCAGGAGCCATCTTTGCCTTACCACCATATTTTTCATGAAGTTCGCCAAAAACCTCATCATATTCATCTAAATTTTCAGATACTGCTTCACCCCAACCATCTAATTTAATATCAAATGGATCAAATTTACTATTTAAAAATTCAATAGCAGAGACAGCAGCCATTAACATTTTTCCTTGAAATTTAACTGAATTGCGTTTCTGTTGTTCTGATTTAATCATTTCATATTCACCTTTCATTTCATCTAGTTTATCATCCATATTATATTTTTTGCTTACTTGAATACCTTTCTTTTCAAGAGCCTCTAATTTGCGAATATATACAAATTTTTCGCGTAATTCTTGTTCTGGTGTTAATTTTGGTTTTTCAGATACAATTTCATTTGGATTTATAGGAATTTCATTAAATTTTTTAAATCCATCCCATGTTTCTTCAGTTTTAATATCTTGTGCTGTAGATGCACCTAATGAACTTTTATTTAAATTTATAGGTTGAGGCTCATTATTAATTATTTTTGGTTCATCAATATTAAGTTTTATTGGTTGTTCTGTGGAACTTCCTAAAGAAGGTACACTCATATTAAATGCGGATTGTCTAGCATCTCTTGCACTTGGTTTTTGATGACTAGGATCATCATCAAAATCAAGAGATTTTAATTCACTAAGTGCGATATCTGTTTTTGGAGAATTAGGTCTTGATGCTCTACCCTGATTCATTAATAAATCAGCACCAGGGCCAAAATTTACAGATTTTCGTGGTTGTGAAATATCGTTATCAATATTGCTAATTTTAATAGTTCCTGAATCAGTTGAACTACCTACATTAAGTTTTGGTTGAATTGTAGGCGAATCGGGGATTTTTGAAATTTGAATATCAATCAAATCATCTTCACTCATTATTATGTTTTAATAAGAACTTTTAATTTTAAGTAAGACGCATAATAAATTAATTATTTTTAATGAACCACAATCCTTGTAAAAAAGCATCTGCTAAATCGTCCTTCTTTTTATGAGTATTAAAATGGTCTATCCATTTATTCATATAATTTTCACTTATCATTATTTCTCTTGTTACTTTAATACTTAAAAATTTTCTTTCTTTATATGTTGTTTTTTTGTCTGTAAAATCTTTTAATTTATTTGCTGGTGAAATTTCCTTAATGTTGGTACATTTATTTTCAATAAAATGTTGCATAATCATTCCTTGTAACATTTTCATTCTTAAAGCTAAAGGACCTATTTGATTTTCTATTAAAACACAATCAATATCAATAGTTTTTAAAAGTTTTTCAAATTCTTCTTTTATTCTAATCCCATATGTAACAATATTTATACTTCTACTATCGATCTTTTTAATTAATTCAAAATAATTATCATCTAAATCTTTATTAATAAGATCTATGTAATCTTGTTTTTTAGCTTTTTTTGGAATTTCATATTTTTTTTCTAAACAAATTTCTTTTAATTTTTTTATTTTCATTTTACTAAGTTTTGTTTTATTTAAATTTTGTGTGGGTATTAGAAACTGTTGTTTTTTAGCATGAGTTTTACAAAAGTAATTATCATTCTTAAAATAACTAGGTGTTTTAGTACAAGGCTTTTTGTTTTTAAGAAATCCAAAACATTTATGTTCTGTTTTACTTTTGCATAAATCTATTACATTCCAATCAATTACTTGATACTCCTTACTTTCTGGCGTATCTAAATAAAAAATGCAATATGCTAAATGTTTCATACCCACATCAATACTGATTATTTTCATTATATGATATTATAATACTTAATTTAAATAAGTATTCTAATTAAATTAGTTATAGTTAGGCATTCCCATTTTTATAAGTTCATTCTGTGTAACTATAGGTGCAGTTAATCGTCCTTGAAGTTGTTCTCTAGATAAATATAAGTTTTTGAGATCTGAAGATTCATATCCAAAAGGTTTTGTATTATCAGAGCAACTTTTATATAAATATTTTTGTGATTGAGGTTGTGGTGTAAAATTATTCATACTTCCACAACATTGATTACATGCAGCAATAGAGTTTGATTTCATAACAGACTCGGCATTGTTAATAAGCCATTGTCTATATTGATAGTTTGATTTAATACTATTTTTTTCTTTAATCTGGTTATTTGTTTTACAAGCACTTTTGTAATCAGTGTATAAATTTCCACTACTCATTAATGCAGGAAAATTATCATGAATATTATTTGATGCATTATAGCAAGTTCCCCAACTCATTTTCTGTTATAATAAGCTAAGAATAAAATTTATGGAGTAGCATTTAATAATTCAACAAGACCTCCTTTTGTTAATTTATTATATCCAGCAAGTCCTTTTTCTTGAGCTAATTGTTTTAATTGATTTTTACTTAATTTTGCATAATTTATAGATGGTGTATCCAAAGTTTGTTCTTCATTATCCGATAATTCTTCATTAAGAGATTCAGTGTCGCTATTAATATTAATACTTTCTTCACTATTAGTTGTTTTGTTTGATTGTTTTTTAGTGACTACAAAATTATTTAAAGTACCATCATCATTGCTATCTACGTCACTATTCTCATTATCTGTATTATTTACAGTAAGAGAATCTAATTCACTAGTTTCACTAGAAACGTCTTGATTATTATCATTTTCATTATTATTTTGGATATCTAAAGTTTCTTTATTAAAAGTTTCAGCACCATCTAAAGATAATGAAATAGTCTTAACAGTATCTACTAAAGAGTCATTTTCATCTTTAATTACTAATTTATTTTCTTCTAAATCATTTTCATCATCACTTACTACTTCACTATCATCGCTTTCATAATTATCTTCATCATCTGAAATATTTATTAAATTTTCTTTATTTTCATTAGACATCGAATACATTTGTTGCATTTGCATTTGCTGGCTAATTTTTGAGTTTCTTTCATGTTCCTGAATTAATTGGAACATTAGATCAACTTTTTTTTCAGTTTTATTCATTCTATTTCTAAAGTAAAAAAATGTTACTCCTACAGTTACTAGTGTAACTGCAACACTAATTAGTAATGCTTGAATCGACATATTATATTTTTAATATATTTTTAAAACTATAATCAAACGAACATTTATAATTTTTTAAGTATTTCTTTCGTGTTATTAATAATATTATCTGGATATCCTAAATCTTTAAGAACTGTGATCGCTCCTTTTATTTCTGATATTCCATCTTTAATTTTATAGAAATATTGAGGTTTATTATTACTCATTATTGTTTTCATATTTACATTATTAATTCTCTTATGTGTATCAAGTTTTCGACATAATGTAATAAAATGTGTAGTCAACATAAATTTTACATTTTTATATGATGAAATTTCTTTTAAGTAAGCAGTTGCACTACTTACTGCTTCATATGGATTTGTTCCTGAAAATAGTTCATCAAAAATACAAAAATGTTTTTTAGAATCATTATCTTTAATTGTATTTAAAATATGTAAACATCTTCTAGCTTCTGCTTGAAATAAGCTATCTCTTGATGATGTGTCTGGTATATTTAGGTAACAATGAATAAAGTCAAATGGTGTAATTGCACCTTTTTGGTAAAACCCATATCCAAATTGTTGTGATAATAATAAATTACTGATTGTTGTTTTAAGTATACTCGTCTTTCCAGAAGCGTTTGGTCCTGTTATTATTTTATTTGTAGATAGCGATATATTATTTGGTACATTTTTTTCTTCTTTATTTTGATTTTGTAATGTTGGATAATATGCATTTTTAAGATTTAATATTGATTTGTTATTTTTAATAAATGTTGTTTTGTTAATTTTTTTTGTATTTATTTTACAAGATATCTCTCCAATATTATCTATAAACCCCCAAAATCCAAATGAAAATAACATTGTATTATTTACCTTTTCACTATTATATAGATTGTAATATTGTTTCATAGTATATCCAATGGTTGTAATTTTTTTAGGATGAAAACTTGCTAGTTCAACTTTGTTAAGTTTTTGATATACATCATTTATATTTTCTAGTTTTTCTTGTAAATATGTTTTGTACTCTGAGTAACTTTTAAGTTTATCTATTTTGTTAATAAAGTTACTAATTTTATATCTTGTGATATGCAAGAAATTTTTAATATTTTTGATATCAGAATTTATTTTACCGGTATTTTTATAGAATTGATAGCATGAAATCGCATTCTGATATATATTATATATATACATACCAAGCATAATAAGCATATAAATTTTTTGACTCCACGGAAGTACGCTCCAGTCTGTTAGTAGTTTTCCGAAACTATGTTTTTGGAGAGAAATTACTAAAAACTTCCAATAATTAGTGATTGTTAATGTTAGACCTTTAAGTCTTAAAATTAAAAATGGTACAATAAGAAGTAATAACGGTGCAAGAAGATTGAGTAGAGGAGATAATATACTGTATATTGATATAAATGTTAAAAATACTACAGATGTGTTTAAAAATTTTAGTATATCAAAGTTAATATATTGATAATTATCAATAAAATTTGGATCTTCACGTATATCTTTATAACTAGACCATGCATTCATTACTGTTGAAATTTCATTATTATTAATTTTTTTATTATTTTTTAAAAGTTTTTGAGTATTTTTAAGAAAGTGTATATCAGTTGAATATTTTTTTGTTAATTTAGCCATGGTTAAATAAGAGAAAGGTGTTTGTGGATTTAATAATTTTTCATATAAAGATATATTTGAAATATCTTTTTTCGTTTCTATAAGTTCTAAATCATCATATAAATTTTGTGGAGTGTTATACGTATTTTTATTAAAATCAATGGGTAATAAAAAAATATCATTAATTTGTTCTTCTAACATTAGAGATAACTAATATTATAAGATAGATAAGATAACGAATTTATTGGTTTCTATTAAATATTTTTAAGATGACCGGTCCAGTCGGCGGGCATTTCAACAATTTGTGTATTATAATATTCTTCAAATTGGCGCAGACGTCCACCATCATGTTTTGTGATAAAGTTTACAGCAATCCCCTTTCTACCCCAACGACCACTTCTACCAATCCTATGTAAATAGGTGTGTTCGCTTTTAGGAATATCAAAGTTGATAACAATACTTACCTGTTGAACGTCAATACCTCTAGCATATAAATCTGATGTAATTAATACACGAGTTGCACCACTTCTAAATGCTTTGTTGGTTTCTTTACGATCAGCCTCATCTAGTTTACCATGAATTTTAGATACAGGATATTCATCAGCAACCATTGCTTCATGGAGATCATCAACACGACGAGTAGAATTACAATAAATAATAGCTTGTGAAATAGACATACCTGAGAAGATATCTTTTAGTACAAGATATTTTTGTTCGTCATCATTAAGACGAATGAAATATTGTGCGATACCTTGAAGAGTTAGCTGTTCTGCTTTTACTAAAATTTTAATAGGTTTACTCATGAATTTATCACTAAGTTCTTCACACTCCTTAGGCATAGTTGCTGAAAATAATCCAATTTGAATTGAATTAGGCATATATTGGAAAATTTTATAAATTTGTTCTTTAAAGCCTTGTGATAGCATTTCATCTGCCTCATCAAGTACGATAACACTCATATTTTCAGTTTTAAGATATTTTCTACGAATCATATCATGAACGCGACCAGGAGTTCCAACAACAATATGGGGTACATCATTATCTAGTTTTTCGCGATCCCCATCAACTGATGTACCTCCAACTAAAAGTTGAACTACCATTTTATCAAAACTTCCAATATCACTAACAACATTTTTAATTTGCGAAGCAAGTTCATGAGTGGGCGCCAGAATTAGAGCTTGTGTTTGTTTAATAGCGGGATCAACAATATTCAGAACACCTACTGAAAAGCAACCAGTTTTACCAGTTCCTGATTGGGCTTGAGCGATTATATCACGACGCTTTCCATCAGCATGTACTTTAAGCATAGGAACAATGCCTTTTTTTTGAATAGGGCTTGGTTTTTCAAAACCATATGCATAAATACCTCTTAGGACATTTGTGCGAATTAAGTCAGAATCATCCCACTCATTTATTGAGTTAGATGTATTAATAGTTTTTTCTTCAGCTGTGATTGAAGTCATAGTATATATAATAGTCAGTGGTGTTTTTAAGTTTGTAATTTTTATCATTTATGCATTTCAATTTATTTTAAAAAAATTGATATAAATGATAAGTGATAAAAAGTATGTAGGAAACCATGACTGGAATATTAGCAGATTATCAGTATACATTAAATGATTTTAAAAGAGTATCTCTCAATTTAGATATGAATCATGATTTAAGTGATGAGACTATTAAAATTGTTAATGAATTAGCATCGCTTGTTGGTGCACCAACATATAAAAGAACACCTGTATTTGCAAAACCAATAATGCGTCGTGAAAGACCAAGACGAAATAAGGTTACTATAACGGCAAGTGATTGGGAAGAGATGAGAAATTTTAAAGTAACTGAACTAAAAAAGAATGAGGATGGAATTGAGAAAAAGATTGATGATATTAGAAATTTGTTAAATAAAATTACATCTAAAAATTATGATAATATTAAAACAAATATTACAGATATTTTAAATAATATTATTAGTTCTGATGTTAATAAAGATGAACTTTTAAAAGTCGGCGAATCTATATTTGAAATTGGTTGTATGAATAAATTTTGGTGTAAATTATATGCTTCATTATACAAAGAATTGCTTGTATCATTTCCTATAATGAAAGATATATGTACTCAAAATTTCAATTCATTCAGTGAGTTATTTGAAAATATTCGTTATGTATCTGAAGAGGATTATGATGAATTTTGTCTAATTAATAAGGAAAATAGTAAAAGACGAGCTCTTAGTAGTTTCTTCGTACATCTTATGAAAGAAGGAGTAATTGAAGCTTCAAATATTGCTGAAATTATTATTAAATTAACCGATAAATTTATTGAGTATATTAATACTGATAATATGAAGAATCAAGTAGATGAAATTTGTGAAAATTTATTTATACTAATAAAAGAAGGAATCGATGATATTGAAACTGAATCGACCTTAGAAGAATCATATGATAAGATTTGTACTTTTGTTACAGATGTTTCAAATTTTAAACCAAGAGAATATAAAAGTCTTACTAGTAAAACACTATTTAAGTTTATGGATCTTATTGAATATTGTTAATAGATATATTTTGAAGTATATAAAAATATATTTATATATATAATTATTATGTCTATAAAAAATGAAAATATATGTTTTTCATTACATGAAGATTGTAAAGGAGAAAATGATGATAAAATAATTAGTTATGAAGATTTAGTAAAGGAGGTTGATTTAATGGAAATGACTTCAGTAATAAATATGGATGATTATATTGCATTAGAGGTTGATTATCAGACTAATTATTTAAAGAAAGATTTGGAAAGGATTGCTGATTACTATGAAATATCAAAAAGAAAAAAAAGGAAAGACCAACTTATTGAAGATATTGTATTATTTGAGAAAGATCCTGTAAATATAGAGATAGTATATCAAAGAAAAAAATTATGGTCTTATGTAGAAGAAATTAAGTGTGATAAGTACTTAAGTAAATTTTTAATATTAGATTAAAATATATGGTTAAATCAATACTAGATGATAGTATTACTTATTTAGAAACCAAAAATATTGATGAAGGTGATATAGGACATGATGCAATTCAGTTTGAAGTTGAACTTTTTCCAGGTGTAGATGCAAACATCGCTTTAGGAAATGTTAGATATACATACGCAGACAAAGGAATATTATTTATACCTGTTTATTTAGTAAAAAATAATGAAATAATAGAACAATTTGGCGTATATGAATTTTTAGCATCACAATACACAGAATTATTAGATGAAGATGATGATTTTGATATTACACTTTTAGAAAATCCATTACCATTATATTATTCATTTTTTAATAAAGAATATTTAATTAAAATATTAGGAAAGAAAATTTTAAAAACTAAACCAAAAGAAACAGAAAATGAATTAATAAAAGAGGAAGAAAAGGTTGAAGATGTAATTGAAGAAAAAGAAGAAGAAGAAGAAGAAGAAAAAAGTCCTATAGAACAATTAGAAGAATTAGGACAAGAAGAAATTAAAACAGATGAGTGGAGTAGTCCAAATAAACCTACTATATTATCTGAAATTCTAAAAGAAGATGATGATGATAATGATAATGAAAATGAAAACATAAGTTCAAATATGCAAGATGCAATTGATGAAAGAAATGAATATAGACCACAAAGAAATGACCCGTGGATAAAAAAATTTATGAAAAGTAGTAAATATAATTTAATAGACAATGAAGGTAAAGGAGATTGTCTTTTTGCAGTTATAAGAGATGCATATAAAGGTACAAAAAATATAACTGTAAAACAATTAAGAGAAATTGTAAGTGAGAATGCAACTCAAGCTATTTTTGATAATTTTAAAGAACGATATGATTTATTTGCAAATGAAATAAGAGCAACACGTGAAACACAGATTACATTAAAAGGTGAATATGATGATAAATTAAGAACTTTTAAAGCATCGCAAGATAGAAATGAAAAAAAAGAAATTGTAAAACAATTAAAAGAAATAAAAACTAGATTTGATACTGCAAAAAGAGAATATAAGTATGCGCAAGAGAATGTTCGAGATTTTTTATGGATGAAAGGTATTGATACATTGGAAGATTTCAAGGCTATTTTAAAAACATGTAAATTTTGGGCCGAACAATGGGCTATAAATGTTTTAGAGGTAATGCTTAATATAAAATTAATAATTTTATCAAAACAAAATTACGAGGTTGGAGATAATGGAAATGTTTTAAGTTGTGGAGATTTAATTGATAGTTCAATAGAACAGAAAGGAGAATTTAAACCGAAGTATTATATTATTGCATCTTATACAGGAAATCATTACATGTTAGTTACTTACAAAAGTAAGAGACTTTTTGATTTTGAAACATTACCATTTGCAATCAAAGAGTTAGTATTAACTAAGTGTATGGAAGGAGAAACAGGTGTTTATGCAATGATACCTAAATTCAAAAAATTGAAAGAGTTCATTGATGGAAATAATGAAAATAGCGAACATAAAAATATGAATTCAACTCAAACAATTCAAGATGAACTTCCAAGAACTGATTCAGGTGCTGAAGATATAGGTGAACCTAAAGAAGAAAGATATGATGAAGGATTTGAAGATCATAAAGATGTAAGTTTTAATGAAAATATTGTATTTCAGTTTTATTCAAAATCTAGAGATATGAAGCCTGGTAAAGGTTCTGGAGAGAAGATTAGCGTTGAAGATATGTCTAAGTTTTCAGAGTTAGCTGGAATGAAAAATTGGAGAAAGGTTTTATCTAACTTTTATGAAGGAGAATTCGAGTTAGATGGCTTGAGATGGTTATCTGTAGAACACTTCTATCATGCTTCAAAATTTAAGAAATCAAATCCCAACTTTTATAAATTATTTTCATTAGATTCAAAATCAGATATTTCAAAATTACCTGAAATGGCTAAGGGAGCTGGAGGTAAAAGTGGTAAATTTAAGGGTAAGCAAATTCGTCCTAGAAAAATAACATTAGATGAAGACTTCTTTTCAAGTGGAGAAAATGAAAAAGCAATGTATAGAGGACAAATGGCGAAATATAAACAAAATAAGGAGGCAAAAGATGTTTTGATGGCTACAAAAGATGCAAAATTACAACATTTCCTTCGAGGACAAAGACCAGTAGTATTTTATGATACAATGAAAATTAGAGAAGTTTTAAGTAAAGAATAAAATTATTAAAGAAAAAAGTAAATATAAGTATATAGTAACTAATATGAAATTTTCAAATGATTCTGAAATACTTATGGAAAAACTAATGAGTAATTTTAAAAAATATTTAAAAAAAAAAGATGCAAATCAGCAAAAAGGTTTTGATAAATTAATGAAAAATTTTTTTAAAGAAATAGCAATTGCAGAGAAAAAAACACAATTATTATTTAAAGAAAATAAAGTAAAAGTTAGAATTTTAGAAATAGAAAATTTTTCTAAAATACAGCATACATCTTTATTGAAAAGTGCATATGTACCAAATGAAATAAATACATATATTAAAAATAATTTAGTAGGATTTGTAGAATATTCATGTAAAATAAAACAACGCAAAATTAAATTGTCTTTTTACTTAATAATGAATAATCAATTTAATGAATTAAAAAAAATAGAATTGTATGCTTTTAGAATGATTCATTGGTTATTTTTTATATCAGAATATGCGAATAATAGATGTTCTAAAACTTTAAATACATATATTTATTTAACACCAATGAAGAAATTTTTACCAAATAATCAGTTTTTGGTTTTAAGTCCAATAAACGCAAATAGTGGTTTAACAACAACATGTTCTAAAAATGGAGAGATTTGTATTTTTAGAGAAGAAGAATTATTCAAGGTATTTTTGCACGAAACAATACATTCATTAGGATTAGATTTTTCTGATATGTCTACAACAATATTTAATAGAAAACTCAGAAATTTATTCCCAATAAGGAGTGATTTTAATATATATGAATCATATACTGAATTTTGGGCTACAATTTTCAACTGTATTTTTACAGCGTATTATATGTCTGAAAAAAATGTAAAAGAATTTTTAGTATATACAGAATTTTGTATTGCATATGAAGAATATTTTTCTATTATACAATGTGTTAAAATATTAAAATTCATGGGTTTAATATATAAATACCTTTATGATAATAATAATTTAAGTATTAAAGCAAGAAAATACTTGTATAAAGAAAAAACAAATATTTTTGCATATTATATTTTAAAATGTGTATTTTTATTTAATAGTTATTATTTTATAATGTGGTGTAAAAGAAATAATACAAATATAATAAACTTTGATAAAAATAAGAATAATTTAAATAAATTATATAAATTTATTTCAAACCATTATAAAGAAAAAAACTTATTAAAGAAATTAGATGATGTAAATGATGAATTAACTAAACTTAAAAAAGAAAGTAATAAAAATTTATTTCAAACAATGCGTATGACGATAATTGAATTAATATAAAATTGATTGTATGTAAAAAAAGTAAATTATATACAATCATCATAATAAATAAAGAATAATTAAAATGGGTATCCGTCTACTAAATTCATTTCTACAGTCAGTTTACAATAATGGATCTAAAATTATAAATCTTTCAGATTTGGAAGGTAAAAAAATAGTAATTGATGCTAGTATATATAATTATAGATTTAAATCAATGGGTGGTTTATTGGAAAATATGTATTTAATGTGTTCTATATTTAGATTTTATAATATACACCCATTATTTATATTTGATGGTAAAGCAGATAAAAATAAGTATAGTACTTTGCAAAAAAGGAAAGAAGAAAAAGAAATTGCAAAAAATGAATACAATAGATTAAAAGCAAGAATTAACGATTTAACAGATGATGAACGTGATGATATTGAAGAAAAGATGAATAAATTAAGAAGAAAATTTATTAAAATTTCAAAAGATGATATTTGTAATATTAAATATTTATTGGATTCTTATGGTATTAATTATTTAGATGCGCCTCAAGAAGCAGATGAGTTATGTGCGGCATTAGTTATAAAAGGACATGCTTATGCATGTTTAAGTGAGGACACTGATATGTTTGCTTTTGGTTGTCCTAGAATATTAAAATATATGAGTTTGGTAAAACATACAGCGGTTATCTATAATATAGATAATGTTCTTAATAAGCTTAAAATAAATTTTGATGATTTTCAGAAGTTATGTATTTTGTCTGGTACTGATTATAATTTTACAAAAAAAAATATATTTTGGTTTTATAATTTATTCAAAAAATATAGTAGTTCAAACGATAAAGATGATTTTATGAAATGGTTAGAAAAGAAAAAATATATAACATTGCAAACATATTATGAATTAAAAGATATTTATAGATTTTATAATAAAAATCCATCAGATATTCTAAATAAAATAAGTTATTTAACTATAAAAAATAAAAAAATTAATAATAATGGTATTAAATCAGTTCTAAAAAAAGAAAATTTTATATTTGCTTATTAAAAGTATTATTTATAAAATATATTTTATTTTACAAATAATTAATATTTTTATTTACTGAGAAGCAAGCTTAGTATTCTTAGCAGTAGCGAAATGAGGACTCATGTAACGCTGGAGGTTGAAATATGTGAGCTCATCATTCTTACCAAGCTTAAGAAGCTTACGTAGCTTAGTATCAGCGTGAATAACACGGCCGTTCTTCTTATCCTGGAGCTCATTTGCGCGAATGTACTTATTAATCTCACGGGTAACCTCAGTACGAGCCATTTCTGTTCCCTTGGGCTTTCCGAGAAAAGAAGCGAGCTCTGAACTAATACGAGTAGGCTTTACAAAACCACTAGGTGCGCGATTTCCACTACGCTTAGCACGCTTTTTGCTATTCTTCTGAGCATGACGAAGCTCGCGATCTGCACGCTTCTGGAGTGCACGAACCTGACCGGTAACACTAGTAAGCTGAGAACGGACAGCCTGAAGCTGACCGAGAAGCTCGGTGAATGACTCACTGAGACTAGGAACAACAGGAGCAGTGGCTACAGTTGTAGTCTCAGGGGCAGCTGGAGTAGTAGAAACAGTAGAGCTCTCTGAAGTGCTCTTAGATGCAGTTTTCTTTGAGTTAGTAGTAGTAGTAGTCTTTTTAGATTTGCTTGCGGTTTTTTTTACCATTATAATCTTATTAATAAAAACCTTTTTAAGTTGTTTCAGAGAATAAATTATTTATTTTTATTTTAACACTGAATTAGCACTTAAAATAAAAATAGTTAACACTAATTTTGATTATTTTCTTGAGGGTTATAATAAACAGATTCATACAACCATGGAAGTGCAATTGCAGCATTTGTATTTACTAATGTAATAGAACCTAAAATATAAAATGCACCTAATGCTTTGGAATTTTCATCAATTCCACTTGTTAGAAGAGTATTAAATATATCAAGTATTTTGTTTTGAATTTTATTGATATTATATAGTGAAAAATTATTAATATTTATACTAATAAATGGGTTACCATTAGGGGGACATATTGCTCGTTTAGCGTGAGGTGTTAAAGATGCTCGATAATTCCAAATATCTATAAGTTCTATTAATAGTTTTTTTAATTGAAATCTATTTAAGTTTAAAAACCAGTTTGTATCAGTAATATGTCCGAAATGATCTATTTTATGAAATATTTCATGTGTTTTTAATTCTATTTTTTTTTGTGGGGATAGGTTATTTGTTTCATCTTTTATTTGTAATTCAAATTTTTTTCCTAATTTAGTTCCATATTTGATAAACTTATTAAATTTATTAATAATATTTTTTGATATTAGTTTTCTATTATATGGATTGGTTGGTTCTTTATTTTTAATGATTAAATTATGAAACGATTTAACATGGAAACCATAAACAAAACCATCGTTATCTTTGAAACAAAATAATTGTTGCTTAGGAATATTTGATAGATCATCCAATAATAAAAAATCTGTAGAATTTACACAATCATTTATTTTTGAACTTGTTGTATATTCGCGAATTACAAATCCTCTCCACATTTTTTGTATATAAGTTGCATAATGTGAAAATTTTAAAAAATTCCATACTCTTTTAATTAATTCTTTTTTATTTCCTGAAATTTTTAATTTATAATACCTTGCAATACTTTTTAATTGAGATACATTATAGTTTTTTGATAACACTAAATTATATTCATTAAAATTTAAAATATGAAATTCATCAATCGTTACTTTACATTTCTTACCCTTTACCATACTTGGATTTTCATATAGATAATCTTTAAAATATGATGTTGGTGATAATTTAATAATATTCATTATTATATATATATCATTTTAATTTAAATTGATTTTGAAATATTATTTGTAAGATTAATCTTACATAAATGTAATAATAAAATACTTATTGTTAATATAACAAACAAATGGTAATGTATCTTTTTAAATCATAAAATAAATTCTTAAAAATTTATGTAGGGTATTATTATTTTTTACTATTCTCAAATTACTTACAAGTATGAAATTATAGCTATAGCTTTTCAAATACTTAAAAATAAAAAAAAATTGATTTAAAAATATGTTGTAAAATTACAGACATACAAACATCATGAGTTCTACTTCCGCATTCGTTAAGACTTCCAACTTTACTCCCTCTACCGTCACTTATGGTAAAGCCATTGTTGATAAGAGAGGAAATAAGAGAATCCCTATTCTATTTAACGGGCAAAAGCTCGCACTTAATACACCACTTATGTTTACATGGAATGGCGCAAATGAGCGTGTAAGCGAGGATAGTGGTCGTGTAAGTTATGATATTGAACCAGTTCTTCAGGCTGATAAGGCAGCAAGCATTGCAGCTTTCAAGGAGAAGATGATTGCACTAGAAAATAAGATTCTAGATGATGCAGTTACAAATTCTAAGGAGTGGTTTGGTAAGAGCAAGATGAGTCGAGATGTTGCTGAGGATAAGCTATGGCCTATGGTTAAGTTTCCACGCAGGAAGGATGCAAATGGTAATCTAACTGATGAGCTAGATAAGACTAAGGATCCTCGTATGAAATTCAAGATTCCATATTGGGAGGGTCAGTTTACTAATATTAGTGTATATGAGCTACCTACGCAAAAGGGACAAGAGGCAACTCCCATATGGCTAAATCCTGATAAGTGTCGTAGTGCTAAACCATCTGTTGAAATTCCTCAAGATGATGGTGTAACTCCTATTGATTTCCTACCAGAAAGGAGTTATATTAAGTGTGGAATTAGTTGTAAGGGTATTTACTTCTCGGGTGGTAAGTGTTCTATTGGTTGGACTCTTGTAGACGTTCAGGTTCGACTTCCTCCTAAGCGTACTTTCACAGCTAAATCTGGTGTAGAATATGATTCTGATGATGATGAGCTTCTAAATCAAATTTCACGACAAGAAGAGTCCACTGAGAGTGATGAGGAGGAACAGGGTGAGAGTAAGACAGAAACACCTAGCTTTTCATCAGATGGAGAGGGAGAGGATGATAAAGAAGAAGAGGATGAGGAAGAACAAGTAGTAGAAAGTCCTCCTAAGCCTAAGAAAAAGAAGAAGGTTGTTCGCCGCAAAAAGAAGGTATCAAGTGATTAAATCGTTTTAAAATAATTAAATCTAATAAAAAATATATTTTAATATAAAATATTTTTTATTTATTGTAAGTTAATATGTATATATGTGTTTTGTCGTATGCTGTCGTCAAAAATATTATTAATATTTTCTTTTAAAATACCACATTTTTCTAATATTAATATTTGATGTTTGGTTATTTTTATTTTATATGATTCTATTTTAAACTCTTTCTCTCCAATTTTAACTAATAACTCTTTGCTTTCTAATATTTTTTTTATATCTGCTTTAATATTTACATGTAATATATTATCTTTATCTACATGTACGTCGTCATCTAAATCAGGTATACATCTAATTATAATATCATTTCCTGATAAATCTTCAAATACAACTTCATTAGACCATAAAGGTACATAAAAAGTATTATTATTATATTCTAGTTTAAATATCTTATCATTTAATAAATCATTTAGATCAGGATTCAAAATTATTATATTATCATTTTTTGTTTTATTTTTAATTATTTCAGCCATATTTTTTAATAAATCTGTTTCTATTGATAAGATATCTTTATTTTTAGATAAAAATGAATATATTTCTAGAGATCGTTCTTTTGATAATTTTTCAAATAACGTAATTGATGCACTTTTACATTTTTTAATTATTGCTTCCATTGTATTATTAATATCATTTTGATGGACGTTCATTTCTGGTACAATAAAATCAAAAAATTTTTTTAGAATACTTGAAAAAGATGTATCTAGATCATCAATATTTCTATTATTTTCATTACTTAAAAATAAATATGCTTCATTTATTTCTTTAAAAAGATCTTCTTTATCTTTATCACCATTATTTTTATCTGGATGATATTTTAATGCTTTTTTATAATATGCCTTTTTCAAATCTTTTTTTGTAAAATTTTTTTGCAATTCTAATATTTCAATAGCATTATTAAAATTCATTTACAGTCTTACATAAATAAAATATAAATCTCTCTAAATGATAAATAGGTCTATAATTATTATTGTAAAGTTTTAAAAAATTATAAAGGTTATTTTGTACTTTTATTAATTTTTCTTTATCAAATTTATTATTATTAATATAATATTCTATTATTTCCAAAATACATTCATTTAGATCTAAATGAAAGATAAAAATATTATACAAATTATCTCTTAGTTCAAGATAATCTATTTCTTTAAAATTATCGATATTATTTATTATAGTATTAATTATTTTTTTATTTGGATTACTTAATTTTGTATTTTCACTATGGATATTTTTGATATTTGTAATTTTATTTAATTCAAATGAGTTAATTATGTTTTTTTTTGTAATAGATTTATATTGGGTTTTTGTTGGTCTTCTAACAGGTATTATAGTGCATCTTTTTAAAATATTATTTGGTATAAAACTTACACTTTCACTAATAAAAATAAATGTAATATTTACATTTTTATGACTTAATGATTGCATATAGCTATAAAATATATCTAATAATTCATTATGTATTTTATGAAAATTTTTACAAACAATAATTCCTTCATGTTTAGTTCTACTGGATAATATATCTAATATTGCTTTATAAATTTCATTCCATAATAATCTTGCATTGCATCCTAATAGTTCCATATCAATCTCAAAATGAATATCACTTATTTTAAATGTATATGGATACTTTTTATTTGTATTAATACTCATTTTACGCTCATATTTGAGTTTTGATGGGCTAAAATTCTTAATATAATTAAGCATTTGAGTATACTTGCCTACACCAGATGGCCCGTATAAAATTAAATTATTATTAAATAATGTTTCTTTATCAATATTTTTCATTTTCTCTAATTCTGGATGTAAATTTTTTTTTTCATAACTACTAATATAATCTTCAAATTTAGTTTCAAAAAACTTCATTAATTAATAATTCATTGTTATCTTTATTACTTAAATAGTAGATTAATATTAATTTATGGATAAAATCAATATAATTAAAAATAAATTAGATAATATTAAAGAAACACACCCTAATATTTATAATTTATGGAAAACATATTTTTATAAAAAATTAGAAACACTTGAAAGTATTATTCTTGAAATAGAAGATCTACTATATAAAATAGAAAATGATAATTTAATAGATTTATCTCAAGATAATATTATATCAATGGTTCTTTTCATGAGTTGTTTTAATAATGATGTAGATATGACTTAAATGAATAATTATAGTAACTACATACATAATGTTAATTACATTAAATAAAAAACAGATTAATAAAAAAAATATATTATATTCGGAAAAAACTAAAAATAATATATTGACTAATGGATATTTCTACAGAATATACTATTCAAATGAATTATTTAGTACAAACGGTATATATTTACTATTTAATTTTAAAAATATTAAGATTGATAGATATTACAATAAAATTAAATGTACGATAGATAGAAATACAAATAGTGAAGTAATTAAATTTATACAATTATTTGAATACGATCTACTACAAGGTTCACCAATAAAAAATAAGATACCTAAATTTAGAATAGAAGAACAATTAAATCAAAATTTTATAAAAATTTTTGGAGATTACAATAATTTATATAAAACATATAGTAGTATAGATATTTTACTAAAAATTTCTGGAATATGGGTAGATGATACAAATTATGGTGTAACTTTTAGATTTTTTATAAGAAATTAACCATCAGTTAAAAAGGATGTTATAATTACATAGAGTTCTATTGCAGAAGCACTTGTAATTACTGAAAATAATATCATTGCCGCAATCCACATACCTTTAAATCCGGAATCTTCTGTAGCTGATTCATAATATTTATTTAAAATAAATAATTGAAAAACTATTAAAAAAAACGATAAGCGATTAAACCAAAAAAACTGATCTGGTAGATTTTCTATGTTGCTCTGAAGAACTGGTCTAGTTTTAAATAATACATACATTAATATAGATAATGGTACAAGAACACCTAAAGTTGGTAATACCTGAGATATATTATTCATCAAGGAAAGAATTCCAGTAACTTCTTTATTATTTTTTGATAATATTCTTAATGTAATTACCCATGTTACTATTATTCCTATTGTAAACCATATATATGCAGCCAAATCTGTATCTGAAATATTAGCAAATTGTCCTATGGTAAATAAAACAACACCAATTACTATGAATATCTTAAAAATATTTAACCATGACTTTAATGAAATCCAATTATTATTAATATCAATATTTTCAGACATTTTTATTTTTATATATATTTGATATAAAAATAAAATATACTATTTTATTAAATGAGTATGTTCAAT
>Ga0181580_10001463_pt1 | contig 18844 bp, 17 predicted proteins | sample 071ome_23_FD_132413 | JGI IMG/M metagenome (GOLD analysis project Ga0181580, IMG submission 132413) | Coastal salt marsh microbial communities from the Groves Creek Marsh, Skidaway Island, Georgia - 071403BT metaG (megahit assembly) | ecosystem: Environmental > Aquatic > Marine > Intertidal... | reverse complement strand
TTAAAAATGCTCTTTATCAATTTCCTCAACATAAGGACCTTGTTTAAACTCAACAAACTTGGTGTCTTCAAGCACATCAATTGAATGGCCTCCTGATAAAATCAATAAGGAATCATTTTTATTTAAAATTATTTCGTCTATAAATTTTTTATTATTATCAAAGAAAGATACCTTTAAGCTACCATCCAGTACAACAATTGCTTCAGAAGTGCCGTAAATATTTCGTGGTTGTTCATAGTGTATGTGTCGTTTAATTTCGTCACCTTTTTCAAGATTAAAAGTTCCAAACTGAAATTCATCTTTATTGTCAGTTAAAAAGTTTTTACTATTTTTTATATCTTTGTATTTCTTGAAAACAGCAATTAAGTTTTTATTTGTATCATATATTTTCATATAATTTCTTTCTGCAATTTATTGCGGTTTTTAAATAAGGCTTTGACAATGATAATAGTCTAAATAGGTTTGTGCTTGTTTTAGATTCTCCATAAATCCTAGGCTTACATATATATCCAACCTCACGTAAATATATATCTGATAAGTGCAAATTTGTCACTACATTTATAAAATATTCTCCGTAAAAAAATCCTGAAAACATTTGTTTCGTGAAGTAATCTTTTTTTCCAATTATAAACCCGCTTGTTAAATCTTTTATGTTTATAGGTAAAAGAAAACTGAGTACTTTATTAAAAACTAATGACAAAAATATGGCTAAAAATGAATCTTCAGAGTTAATTATGTTGCTAAAAAATGAAGTAAAATCAGAATCTAAATTTTTTTGCTTTCCTTTATATTCCCCACCCTCTGCAAACCTAGAACCAATCAATACTGCATTCTTATCTGACTTAATCTCATCTACAAGCTTCTTAACAGAAATGGCATCCATTGACCCATCAGAATCTAGCCACATTACGTGGTCTTTTGTTGCTTTCTCAATTCCTTCATAAATTGAGTTGGGCAGAGATTTTTCACTTGACCTAGATATAAGCCTTACATTCATACCCGTTAAAACAAATCTGCTAACAAGTTCAGTTGTACCATCCGTTGAAGAATCGTCAACAATAATAACTTCGTAATCTTCATCTCTTAAAATATTTGTTATATCTGGAACCAATACTTTTAAGCTTTCTTCCTCATTTAATGTAGGTAGAATTATGCTGATAGAAACCATTTCACTCATAGTCATGTTTTTACATATTTGTATTTGTTCTCATGTATGTATATTACAAATTAAACTCTGTTAGTGTGGTAATTTAGATAACTATCATAAAAATGAAAAATATTAATCTAAAACATTTATTTAAAAAATATTTTACTTTAATTTTATTAGTCCCACTAATTTTAAATTTTTTGTACAATCTTTTTACCTTGGATTTTTTCCAAAGATTATTAAATTTTGATTTAATAAATTTAGGATCAACATTAATTTTATTTTTTATACTATTTTTTGTTGGTAAAGCTACAGCAAAGACATTTAATTTTCAAATGATAAGTACTGGTATATTATTTTACTTTTGTTTTATGTTCTTTTTTGATAATGTATTTTTATTCGTTTCTAAGAATTTTTCTTTTTCCATTTTATTCTATATTTCAAATGCTTTATTTTTTATTTATTTACTGTTGAAAAAGAAGGCTCATACAGAACTAATTTTATTATCTTTATTTTTTATCCTTAACTTAGGGTTTGTCCAAATATTTTTTGATGAATTTAACTTTTCGATTGTAAAAAAAGGAGATGTTGCTGTTCAATGGTTTCCAATGGCACAAAACATTTACAATAATAATTATTTTTTCTCCCTTACTAACCCATTTCTTGATGGTTATGGGCAACTAATAAGCTACACTCATGCAGTTTTGCTAAAAATTAATCTAAATTTAATTAATTATGAATACGTTCGAAGTACCACAAATGTTTTATATTTTTTGAGTATTTTTCTAATGACTGAGTTAAAAATTTCTAAAAAGAATAAGTTATTATCTATCTTAATTTTCACAATTTTAATTCTTAACAGTGACTGGCTTAATTATTTATTTATTGATTCACTAATGGGGGAAGGAGTTTTAAGTTATTTTTTTGCAGTTGCATTTCTTTCAGTTTTCAATTCTAAAAGTTCTAATTCAAAAATTATTTTAACTTTGTTTGGAACAATATATTTTACAAAACAGTTTGTTACGATACTGGTGTTAATTGCTTGCTTCAGCTTTTTTATTTTTAAGAAAACACGTAAATCTGCTGTTTATGCATTTATTCCTTTTTTTGTAAATGAAATTAATTTAATTACAAATTTAACAACGTCAAGAAGAGATGCTTATGCTTCAAATTTTGATTTTAGAGATACAATTTTAGATTTATTAACAAATACAAATTTAAAGTTAGAAAATGCTGTAATTATTTTTAAAAATTTAATTAGAGATGTTCCATTTACTTATTTACTTGTACTTTTCATCTTGTCCTTAATTTTTTACATAATAAAATCTCAGACTTTAAGTCAAGAATTTTTGACTCTTATTGTGACGTTTACATTAAACCTTTTACTTATTGTATTGTTGTACATTTCTGCATGGAGAAATATGCCAGAACTAGAGTCACCCATACGATACATGCTTAACTTGTTTCATTTAGTGGTTGCCTATATTTTTATAAATTTTGATTTTTTCGAAAATTCAACTAAATAAGTTTTTTTAGTAGCTGGAACTCAAGTTTAGAAATCTTTGAAAGTGCATTATTTTGTTGTACATATTCAAAGCCAGCATTTGACAAATAAGCTAATTTAGAAGGGTCAGAGATCAATTCATCTAAAACTTTTGCAAGATTATTATCTTCGCTACTAAATAAAATACCATTTAAATCATGCTCAATAATCTCTTCAATATTCTCAGACCTATTAGCTACAACAACACAACCTGCATTAAGAGCTTCTAGTATTGATTTTGGATTGCCTTCATATATTGATGTTGAAATAAATATCTTCATCGTTTTCAAGAAATCCATCAATTTAATGTAATCCACTTTTCCTAAAAAATTAACTTCTACATTCAGTGTTTTTGCAAGTCTTTTTAAGTCTTCCATTAAAAATCCTTCTCCTACCAGATTTAATTTATAATTAGTTTTTTCTAAATTTTTAATTAACACTTCATAATTTTTTTGAGCCTCAAGCCTTCCTACTGAAATTAGTTCATCAAAACTAGTTGAAATATTGGGATTTTCTGATTTATCGTGAATCCAATTTGGTACGTAAAATATTTTGGATTTATATTTTTGAAAATTCTTACTTAAATTAGAAATATCAACCATAGAGGTAGAAAGGTAAATATCCGCACACCTTAAAGAAACATGCGTAAGGTAAAAGTAAAACTTTTGAATAATTAAACTTTTTTTCTCTTTTACCTTAAAAGAATATATGTCGTAACCAGTTCTGATAACTAGTGGTTTTTTTGTCATATATTTTAAAATAATTGAAACCCATGATCCGTTTAGTTGATTAGTTCGTAGAATATCAAAATCGAATTTCATTTTTCTAATTAAGAATGGAAATGAAAATGAATTGAGAAAATTTAAATATTTATTTTTATAGTTTTTTTTGTATTTATAGATAGGAATTACTTCAAAATTAAAGTATTTTTCTGCAATTTTAATATCTTCAGTGTCTCCATATGTAAAAAATAAAAAATCTATATTAAATTCTTTTGATAAAAATTTATAGTACTCCGCTTCTCTTTCTATAAATCCAGCTGTTTCCCAATCTTTGAGTGAAGTACCATAAGTAAAAAAAAGTAAAATTTTCATTTCAATCAAATATAGTAACTAAGTTTTAGTTTTGCTTCTCCTGTACGCATACAGAAAGAATACTAGTGAAGATACTATAGCGCTGATTGACAATGATAAATTAACCCAGCTAACTCTATTTATTGTTTGTAGTTGTTGTTTGGGTAAGAATCCTAACGACAATTTGTTTATACACTCTTGCTTACTTCTAACATTAACTTCATCACCATTAGGGTCAATCAAGCTAATTGGTAAAAAGTATTTATAGTTAATTGGATATTCTTCGCTATCTTCAAGGTTATCAGTATTGTTGATAATTCTACTTATTGAACAAGTCTGATAAGTAATATTATTGCAATTTTTACCGTTGAAGCTAGAAACAAACCTGCTGTTAAAACTGCAAAAGACTGAAACTGAGTTTTTAGAATCAAAATATTCATTAAGATTTGAATTATAATTTTTTGGAAATCCATAAAGATAAAAAGTAGAAGAAAAAATAACTATAAAAATTAAAACCTTATTAAAAAAATGTTTTTTGACAAGATTTAAAACAATAAATACAAAACTAATTACCAGTAAAAAGGAGTAATAATGGGTTTTAAATGTATCGCTTGTTTCTGGATTATAATTTCTAATTGGAAAACCAAAAGAATTAATAATTAAAAGCAAAATAGCAAATAGTGGAGATAAATAATAAATCCTATTTTTATTATCTTTTTTTGTGAAATAGATTATTGAAAAGTAAAAAAGAAGTGTGAGGAATATTGATGACATTTGAGCGTAATGAGTAATAAACCAAATTGGCTTAATGCTTAAATTGTTAACAACAAATATACTTTCATCATTGTAAGCCCAAAAGTTAAAATAATCACCAAATGTATCGAGTAGAATAATCCCAATTAATGAATCTGCGTGAAAATTACTAAAGGGTTGGGTAACCAAATGATAAAAGTTGATATTATATAAAAACTGTAAGCTAGCAGTATATTCATAGCTTCCATCATTACTACTGCTTACATGTTGAAAAATTGAATAATTGTTAGATTCTATATTTTCTATCATCAAAAACAAAAAAAACAAAATACCAATTACATATGGCGGTATTAACTTAACGTTTAAAAAATATTTATAGTTATTTATAAAAATGTATAAAAAGATCATTCCACAAAAAAAGAAAATTGAGCCTTTTGTAGATATTAAAAGTGAAAATGGCATAGTAAGTAGATACATGTTCAATATATTTTTTGTAGATAAATAGTTTTCAATAAAATAAAATGACCATGTAATTAATGAAAATGCAAATATTTCTGGCTTCATAGTCAAGAGCATGTTTATTGTTTGTGGAAAAATGCTGACGACAATAAACGCGAATAAAATATCTTTTTTATTAAATTTTTTCAAAATCAAAAGTTTATAAAAACCTAATAACCCAAATGTATACAATAAATAATTTGTCATCAAAATTGCATTGTGAATAAGATGATTTTGATTTATATCGGTAAGCAAACTAGAGCTTTGCTTAATTACTAATGAAATTATATTGAAATATGCTAATCCCATATCTCTATCTGTATAATCTGCATCACCAAAATAAAATGAGATGTAATTTTTTAAGTGATAAAAATCTGGTGATTCTGTTGATATGTAATAAAAATTGTTAATTTGAAATGTAGTAAATAAAGTTAAAATTAAAAAAAGAAAATAATTGTAGTCAAAAAAAAATTTTTTTAACTTCAAAGTTAGTTTTCCCATACATAGAATTTTAATGTTTATTAAAAAAATAGAAACCAATTCATTTCTATAATTCACTTAAGTTAAATTTATATTATTAAATGAAAAAACAAAATTCAGAAAAAATTGCAATAATCGCCTTAACAAGAGGATATGATGGAGACCTCAGTAAGTACAGTGATTTAATTAAAAGAAATAACTTAATTTTTAAAAATATTCAACTATCTTCCTCGTATGATGTGAAGATTATATTGTTTCATGAGGGGAACATTTCGGACAAAGATCAAAACTATATTATCAATAATACAAATGGACAAATTTACTTTTTCGACGTACATGAAGTTTTTAATAATCATCCAGGCATTGATGGATACAAGATAATGTGTAAATTTCAAATGTACTATCTTTGGGATTATGTTTCTGATTATGATTACGTAATAAGAATTGATGAAGATATATTTATTGAAAAGTTTGACAATGAGATAATAGAAAAGATGAAAAACAAAAATATTGAATTTTATTTTTCAAAATTAAGTTACGAATCTCATATTCCAACAAACAATACTTTGCCAAACTTTATAAAAGAAATTTATAATTTAAAAAATACAAAATTTTATAATCATATGTTTCCGTACACTAATTTTTATATTACTAAAACTAATATTTGGCAACAAAGCAGTATCAAAAACAAATTAAACAAAATAGCAACTTTTCCTGATCAGGAAGAATTTCGCTGGGGAGACCTTCCTGTTCTTGGTTCATTTATAAATATTGAAAATTTCAAATCAAAGAGAATGGGTGGGCTAATGTATTATCATTCCTCACATAATATTTTGGTTAGGAACAACATATTCTCTTATGTTTTTGAGTATTTACATTACAAAAGGTTTATAAACATGTATCCAAATATTTTTAAAATTTTAAAAAACACTTTAAAACTATTTAGGTCTTAAATTACCTTGAAGTATTAAATACAAAATAAGATTTAGTTAGATAGACAATTAATTTGAAACCATCTCTAAACCTTTTGATTTGGGTAGTACCGTATATCCTTGTTTTATAATGAACCGGATATTCAATTATTTTTTCACCCGTAAAAGCTGCTGTAAAAAGTAAATCAAAATCACCAAATGGGTCTTTTAAATTAAATGTGTTTTGCCACCAAAAAATTTTATCTACAAACTCTTTTTTGAATACTTTTGTACCACAAAGTGAGTCTGTAAGCTTCTTATTGATAATGAGTCCAATTAAAAACTGGAAAAATATATTTCCTTTTTTATTTAGGTACCTCATAGCATTTTTTTCCATTTCATAAATTAGTCTTGTTCCATTAACAAAATCTGCATGATTCTGTTCAATAATTTCAAAAAATTCATCTAATGTTTCAGGCTCAACGGAAATGTCTGCATCTAGGATAGCTACCAAATCATTTTTAACAATACTCAAAGACTCCCAAACAGCATTTGCTTTTCCATTTTTTGACTGTTCAATTACTACTATGTCTAAATCTAAATTTTCAGATTTTATTTTATTTGCTACTCCTAAAGTTTTGTCTTTTGATTTTCCTATTGCAAAAATAATTTCTGAGATAGGTTTGTTTGGAATTCTATCAAATAATATTTGTAAATTTCCTTCTTCATTCTTTGCAGGAACAATTACTGTTCTCTTTAATGCTTTATTTTCATTGCTTTTTTTTCTAAAAACTATATATGTTTTTATACCAAAGTTAAAGTAATAAAACAGTGACTCTAAGATTTTGTTGACTAGATTTCCAAGTCCGAAAATCTTAAATGGAACAAATTGTCTAGAGCTTGATTTGACAAATTCTAGACCTAGACCATTAGCTATGTTTTGTATTTTGTTTATATGTATGTATGAGAGAAGTTTGTTTGAATCTTTAAAGTTTATGTACTCAAAAAATTTAATAGTCAAGCTCCATTTTGTATTAATTGATGAAATGACTAATTTTCCATTAGGTAAAAGTATATTTTCTAATCTTTTAAATAATGCATACAAATCTTTTGAATTTTCTATGATATCAGTCAAAACTAACAAACTATACTTCTCACCAACCTCTTCAATATCTTTTAAATAATCCTGGTTTAGATCTAAATACAACTTGTTTGAAAATAATTCTGTAACTTTGCTTTTTGATTTTGCATTAACAATATGAAGAGAGTCTTCTCCAATTAAATATCTTTCTAATTCTTTATTGTGTCTTTTATAAAACTCTTTATTTGAAAATGCAAATTTCATAAATTTATACTAATCAAACAAAATACTTTAAACTATATTTTTTTTATTTGAAGCATATGGACTAAAGGCTTGTATATAATTTTAAAATGGACTCCATAAAAATAACCAAAGTATTTTTTGTATTATCAATAATTAGTCTTTTCTTTACAAATGAGTTAATTTATTTATTTTTTAATAATACCTTTAGTCCTGATTTTGCAACTTATAGTTCTTACTTTAATTATTTTTTTTGGAGATTTTGATACAATAAAAAGAGAGCAGGGATTATTTTACTTTTTTGTTCATTCATATTATTCCAAATAATCGTTCAGTTTATTGTAAAAAACTTTAAGATTAAATCTTTCAATTACAGTTTTTTGTGCATTTACTGAGACGGTCGTTAACAAATTATTATTATTTATTAAATCATTTATTTTATTAACCCAACCCTGAATATTGTTTTTATTTACAAATAAAATATTATGATTGTCAAAAAATTCATCCCTATCCCAAAAACCATTTGTATCAGATATTACTACTGGAATCCCTAAAGACATTGCTTGCAAAGCAACGCTTTGACCTGATGGTTGGTTTCCTTCAGATACTGGAATAATGCAAATTTTTGAACTTTTATAATGTTCTAGTAATTCAATGTCACTTAGGTATTTTTTACCCCAGTCTCCTTTTATAATCTCGACATTTTCAATTTCTAAATCAAGTAATTTTCTTAAATTAGTAATATATTTAAATTTTAAATTTGGTAAAAACTTTGGTAATTCCTTTAAAATTTCTACTCTTCTATTTGAATCATTTCCAACAAAAATTATTTCATTATTATTGTTTTTTAAATCTAAATTATCAGTGTGCCAAAATTCTGTATCTATTGAAAATGGAAAGTATATAAATTTATCTTCGTTTTTACTAATAGATCTTGCCACATTTAATTCTCCCTTACCTAAGAAAAAGACTTTATTTGCAGAGTATACAATTAGTTTGATGACTAAATAATGAAGAGATTTTAATATTTTATAATTTAATTTTTTACTATAAAGCCCCATCGCAAAAATAAGTATATTTCTTTTTTTAAAAATCCTCAGGTAAATTAAGTACGGCAGAAGTGAACAAGCAACACTTTCATTAGTCAAAATAATATTTTTTGAATTTTTAAGAATTTTGAAGTTTTCTGATGTCAAAATTTGGGAAAAATAAAATGGGAGGCTTAAAAGTTTACTCATAGCTCTTTCAATTTTTTTTAGAACTCTTTTATCATTATCTTTTTTAATTTCAAATTCGATAATTTGAATATCTCTACTTTCTTCAAATAATGGTAAGCCATAATAAAATTCTTTTGCTTCTATAGTTTTATTAAGATAATTTTTTTTACGACCTTTTTTAAAAACATAGGTAATTTCATGCATAAAATAGATATTAGTTTTCATTTCTTATAACTTTTTGAATAAAATTATTAATAGAAAAGAAAATTATGATTAATACAACACAAATAAAATTAAAAAAATAGATCATGAATAAGAATATCTTGTATTGTTTTGATGAAAATTATAATTATCAGGCATTTTCTTCTATTATTTCACTGTTGGATTCAATTGATGAAAAAATTTGTATTCATGTTATTCATAATCAAGATTTAAATAATAATGATTTCCCTGAAGCTATTCAATTGCACAGCAATCTATCAAAAATTTTAAGCTATAAATTTAATGATAATGATAATGATTTTCCAAATTTAGAAAATAATCATATTTCTGCGGCTACATACTATAGATTATTTATTGATAAATATATAAGTAAAGAGATTGACTCATTAATTTACCTTGATGCTGACACGATTTGTATTGAGGATCCACTCATAAAATTTGAAGCCATAATGGATGAACTTGATAAATCAAGTTTTACAATTGCTGCGCGAACTGAAAAACTTGCTAATGATAATAATGCTAAAAGAATTGGAGTAAAAGGTAATTATTTTAATGCAGGGGTTCTGTGTATTGATATGAATAAATGGCGAAAACATAATGTATCTATAAAGCTTGTCGAAAAAATGAATGATTTAAATGAAAAAATAATAAATTGGGATCAAGATGTATTAAATTCTTACTTTAATGGTCAATATCTAGATTTGGATGAGGAATTAAATTTTAATTCAACGAATTATGGACCAGATAAGAGTTTTAAAATATTACATTTTATTGGAAGTAAAAAACCTTGGTACTTAAGTGGAATGTTTAAATATTCTTCTGAAATTTATCATTCTAATTTCTCAAAAATTTCAAAACAAAGATATCATATTGTTCATTTATGGAAATTATCTTCTTTAAAAGATTTTGTAAAAGCAATATTAACTCTTAAAATTTTTAGACTTCGAAAACCAATCTTATTTATTAAAAGCTTCATTTATAGTTTTAGGTAAAGATATATAATATTGATGAATGTTTTTTAGGGATAATATTTGAAAGTTTTAATTTTTGGCAGCAGAGGTTTAGTGGGGTCATCACTAGTAAGAAGATTCTCGAAAACAAATATTGTTTCTGAAGTATTTGCGTCAAGTAGATCAGATACTGATTTATTTTCATTTCAACAGACTAAAAAAACAATTGAAGAATATAAACCTGACTGCATAATAAATGCTGCTGCAAAAGTAGGCGGTATATTGGCTAATAATTCTGAGAGAACTGATTTCATATTAGATAATTTAAAAATAAATATGAATATTCTTGAAAGTTTAAAAGACTATAGAAAAATAAAGTTTATTAATTTAGGAAGTAGCTGCATTTATCCACTTAATGCCAAGAGCCCTATCAAAGAAGATTGTCTTATGACTGGAGGTCTTGAACCAACAAACTCACCCTATGCAATGGCAAAACTCACTGCAATTGAAATAGGTGATGCTCTTTCAAAAGAATTTGGCCATGAAGTAATTAATTTAATGCCAACAAATTTATATGGTCCAAATGATAACTTTTCAGACAAGAAAAGTCATGTTATTCCTGGATTGATTTATAGAATGCACAAATCCAAAAATGAAGAAAGCAGACATCTTGAAGTTTGGGGCACAGGTAAACCCCTTAGGGAGTTTCTTTTCGTTGATGATTTATCAGATGCCATTTTATTTATTCTAGAAAATGAAATTAATAATAGTCTTTTGAATATTGGAAGTGGGGAGGAAACTACTATTAAAGAACTTGCAGATACCATAAAAAAAGTTGTAGGTTATAAAGGTGAGCTTATTTTCAACTCTGACTATCCAGATGGAAATCCAAGAAAATTATTAGATTCATCAATTATTAATGGTTATGGTTGGTCTTCTAAAGTTAGTTTAGAAAAAGGCTTAGAAACAACTTATAACTGGTACAAAAACCAATAAATTAAGTGTGGTACTCCCAGGTAGGCTTTAATAGATTATTGTTAATTAAAACTTTCTCTCTTTCAGCAGATTCTATATCACTTTCTACCATCATTTTTACTAAATCATCAAAACTAGTTTCAATTTTCCACCCTAATTTTTCTTGAGCTTTTGTGGAATCTCCTAGTAAATGATTTACTTCATTAGGTCGTTTATATTTATCAGAGGTTAAAACATAGTCTTCCCAATTTAGACCAACATATGAAAATGCTTTTTCTGCAAACTCTTTAACAGAATGCGTTTCGCCAGTAGCCAACACCCAGTCGTCTGGATAGCTGTGTTGCATCATAAGATGCATACCTTTGGTGTAGTCACCTGCAAATCCCCAGTCCCTTGAGGCGTCTAAGTTTCCTAAAGTTAATTTATTTTGTAGACCTTGTTGAATTCTTCCAACTGCTTGTGTAATTTTCCTAGTAACAAAAGTTTCACCTCTGTGGGGAGATTCGTGGTTAAACAATATTCCATTCACAGCAAAAATACCATATGACTCTCTATATATCTTTGTGATGTCATGGCAAAAAACTTTTGCAGCTGCATATGGACTCTTAGGATTTAGAACTGACTTTTCACTTAAAGTTTGTTCTTTTTCGCCACCAAACATTTCTGAAGAAGATGCTTGATAAAATTTTATGTCCTTATTTATATTTCTAATAGATTCCAAAATTGTTATAGTTCCAATAGTCGATGTATGAGTTGAATATATTGGATTTTTAAAAGAAACAGCAACATGTGACTGTGCTGCCAGATTATAAATCTCTTGTGGTTGAATGTTGTTGATCAGGTTTGTAAGTGATGAGGAGTCGATTAAATCAGAGTAATAAAGATTTAGCCTACCTTGGGGTCCAAATTCTGAAATTAAAGGATCGATTCTAAATGTATTTATATTTGAACTCCTTCTTACAAGGCCATGTAGTTCATAGCCTTTCTCAAGAAGTTGTTTCGATAAGTAAAATCCATCTTGGCCTGTAATGCCAGTAATTAAAGCTTTCAATTTAATTTTCTTTCTTTAGGTTTAATTCATCTTCTATATTAACTAAAACACAACCAATAAAAAAGAAAAAGATAAGGGGAAATTGAACTCCTGACATTGATGAGTCAAAAAATGAAACTACAAGATTCGGAAATATAAATGTAAACAACATATTTTTCTTAATTTTAATGACTGAAGAGTTGAGAATAGATTTATAAAAATATAAAAATAAAGTTAACTGTATTAATCCGCCCCTTGCATAAATATTTACAAAATAATTATGAACATATTCATTAGTACCATCAATGCCAGAATACCAAGGATTAAGCATAGCTGGAATTTTTTCACTATATCCAACACCAATTAAATATCTAAATTGTTCAAAAGAATCAAGTAAAACATCTTGCCAGATTTGTAATCTAAAATTTATATTTCCGTCAGTTGAAAACAATCTTCCCTTATCAAGGAATTCAAATGCTTTTAAATCATCAATATCAGAAATAACATACATTGAAAATAAAGTATCAAGAGTAGTATTTTTGTTATCTAAAAGCTCCTCAACCAAATTCGAATTTAAAATTACCTCATCATACTCAATTTGCGCATCTGTCATAAGAAATGCAGAGATGTAAAACAACACTAGACAAATTATTATAAGTGCTGCTACTTTGATCAGTTTAAATTTAAAAATATTTCTGAAATTGTAAATTTCTAAAATGAAAAATATAGAAAATGCTAATGCAGCTCCCCTGCTTTTATAAATAAAGAGAGGAAAAAATATAGAACTTAGAATGAAAAAATACTCAAATGTATTTGAAAATTTTTCTGTTAAATATCTGTTATTTAAAACAGTTGTCAAAATAAAGACTATTAAAATATCTGATGCCTTTAAATAGTCAAATTTATCAGAATAAGAAGTAAAGAAATTGATAATGATATTTGGGTAATAAATTACAGAAATAAAGTAAATGAAAAATAAAGAAATATTCAATAAATATAAATGATTTAGAGTTATCAGAATATATTTTTTTAAAATTAAAGCTAATAAAATATATGAAAGCAACCAAACATATGAACTTGACTTAAAGCTGTACAAGCTAAAATCTAAATTATTTCGAAATATTATAGAGATATAAGTAAACAAAAAAATAATTATTATAGAAATTATTGTTTTTTTACTAAAAAATGATTCAAAATAATTTTTATAAACAAATACAAAAATTGAAAAAATTAATCCAAATGCAACTAGTACTTCACCAACTCTAAAGCCTAATAATGTTACTCCCATAAAGGATCTTCCAAAAATTAATGTGGGAATAAAGAGAGATAAAATAGCAATAATTATAAAATTTTCTTTTTCTAAGTTGAAATTTTTCATAATATCAACTTAACAATCTCTTTATTTTTCCAAAAGTTTTTTTAAATGAAATAAAAAAATTATAAAATTTTTGATATGTTTTGTTCAATAAATAATACACATAAACATATAACTTGCTTCTTTTTTTCCTACGACTAATAAGCGATTCTCTATTTGAATTTGTGTAAATCAAAATTTCATCCAGTAATCTTGCAGCATTGTCGAAATCATATGGATAATTATTCAGATTGTCATAGTAAATAGAGTAATTATTAATTATCTCACTCAATTTCTCTTCGAAGTTTTCTAATTCAAAACTTAGACCATAATCATTACAATACTCAGGAATTCCTCCACTATTAATATGCAGAATAGGTAACCCACACATAGCAGCTTCCATATGGTGGTTTCCTGATGGCTCATTCATCGATCCAGTGATATATAAATTGTGCTTCTTAATCTCGTTCGATAGTTCTAGGCCTGTTTTTGGGCTTATTACTTTTGTGTTTGGGAGTGAAATACCATCAGGTAAATTTCCAACATAAGTAAATTCAATCATATTTTTCCATTTTTTTTCTTCAATTAATTGATCTAACAAACAATACGTATCAAAGCCTTTCATCCAATTCCCACTCCAATGATGTGTAACAATTTTTAACTTTTCTTTTTTATCCCATTTTTCTTTGTTCTTGTTATTAAATATTTTTCTATCCGGCCCACCCCTAACAACAAAGGGCTCTTTTGGTATCATTCCTTGATTAATATAAAGTTGCTTAAGCCAATCGCTTACAAAAACAGTAATATCTACAAAAGAATTTGATTTAATAATTTTTTTGTTTACAAAGTTTGTATTTTTCCTTTCATCACATTCATTAATACGCTGAATGCTTACTGCATTGGGATTTACATTGTTTATGTAATACAAAATATCAATATGATTAAAAGTTGCTACTTCTGAAGTAATCAATGGGTTAATCAAAATTATTACATCTATATTATTATCTCTCAAGTGATTTATTACTTCATGGTTTTGATCTTTTAGATAATTTATATAATTTAATAGAAATGTATTTCCACCTCCATAGGGCCCTTCGACAATTTTTGCACCTATACTAATTTTCATTAAATCTCTCAAATAATTTAATAAATGGATCCATACCTGTCGGAATTGTGTGATTTAAAGTTTTCGTATATGCATATTCTGTGTTAGGTTTTGCTTCCTTATAGTCTGTACCATAAAAGATTGAGTCTTTGTGCAATATTTCTGGTGCTACACCAACATTTGTAGAAATAATTGGTGTTTTTGTTATGCCACACTCAAATATTGCTTGTGGTCCACCTTCAACTCTAGATGTAACTAAATAAAGATCTAAAATATTATAAAGCTTGTTTACTACATCTATAGGTGCCATTTCAAAATATCTATAAGGGATATTTGCTTCCTCTAAGTTTTTTATAATATAATTTCTTCTTTTACCTGAAAGAATTACTTTTAAATTTTTGTTTTCACTGTAAATTTCTTTAACTATTTTTATAAAAATATCAGGACCTTTGCTAAGTTTTGGGGAAATAAGGTCATGGCCCTCTGTATCTCTTTGAAAACTACCAATAAGGTAATCTTGTTTACTCAGATTAAAAGCATTTCTTAGTTCAATTTTTTCATTGATTTCAAACCATTTATTTTGATTTACCCAAAATGGAAGAGATGAAATTTTTTTTTCAGTAAGTCCAGAGAGCTGTTTTTTCGTTATTTCTGAAATAACATGATACTCGTCAACATACTGATCTAAATCATAAAAATTTTTTCTTTCTTTTACACCGAATTTTTCAAAGTCAAAATGATGATAAGTACAAATTACTTTTTTCTTTTTTAAATGTTTTTTTGGAGTTTTTTTCCACACCCAGGGTGCAATTATCCAAATTAAGTCTGCATCTTTAATGTTTTCTGTAGAAATTGAAGAGTTGTTTTCATACCACTCTTCTCTTACCCTGTCTACGATCCACGATTCGTTGATCTTGCTTAAATAAATTTTCATATTTGTTTAAAACGCATTCTTTTTGTATTTAAGTTGGTCTTTTATTTATACTACATGTTTTAGACTGCTTATATATGAAAAATATTCTCATTACTGGAATTACTGGTCAAGATGGTATTTTTTTTAACCTCTGAGATTTTAAAAAATCAACCAAATCATAATATTGTAGGAATTACTCGGCAAAAAAGTAGCAGAAATTTTTTTATTAAGTTATGTACCCTTATAAATAATACAACTGATAAAATTAATTTACTTAATGTTAATTTAATCGACCTAAATGAAATTAAAAATTTAATAATTAAAATCAAACCTGAATCAATTTACAACCTTTCAGGACCTAGCTCTGTACATGATTCCTTTACTAATCCAAATGAATCAAAATATTTAATTAAGAACATATTTGATAACTTAACAAATTCGTTTATCCAATCAGGCGTCTATTCAAATTTTTATCAAGCCTCTTCTTCAGAAATGTTCGGTCATCAATCGAATAAACCATTAGACGAGAGTTCAACATTTTGTCCTAATTCACCCTATGCTGAAGCAAAGCTTAGAAACCATAAAAAGGTATTAGAACTTTCGAAAAAATATGATTGGAATATTTTCTCTGGAATAATGTTTAATCACGAATCACAATTTAGAGAAGATAGATATCTTTTTATGAAAGTGATTGATGGTGCCTTAAGTATTAAAAATAAAAAAATTAACTTTAGGAAGTCTAGATTATGTCAGAGACTGGAGCATTGCTGGTGATATAAGTAAAGCTATACATTCTATAACTAACAATGGCTGTTCCGATTCCTATGTTATTGGATCAGGAGAAGGACACTCTATAAAAAAACTTGTTGAGATTGTATTTAGTAATTTTGGTTTAATTTTAACAAGTATATAGAAATTGATGAAACATTAATAAGAAAAGGTGATCCAAAAAGTATAATTTCGAATCCAAGAAAAATAAGGGATGAGCTTGGTTGGTCTAATAATGTTTACTCTGAAGATCTTGTACAGATATGCTTAAAATCAAGAATTAATAATCTAAAAAGTTAAGGAGATTTATTTAACCTCACACAATCAGCATAATATTTCTGTTCATTTTTTTTAATTGATGAAATATTGTTTTCCATGTTTAGCTTGTATAAAGGTTCTCTGATTAAACCTACTTTTATATTCTTGTCTAGTATTTTCTTAAACAACTGATAATCTTGGGCATAAATAAATCTTTCATCATACAGTCCTATTTCTATCAATAATGATTTTTTTATCATTAAAGTCCCGTGAATAAATGGATTTTTATATTTTATTACAAAGCTATTCGGTAACAAATGACTAAATTTTGGAATTTTTCTTTTGTTATTAGTCAAAACAGCTCTGGATGTACAAGCTTGAAGTTTTTTTCTACTAAGATAATCTATTTGTTTTTCTATCCTTTTTGGAAAACTTACATCATCACCATCTTGCCTTGCTAGTATTTCTCCTTTTGACTCTTGTATTAAAATATTTAAAGATTTTGTTAAACCAATATTTTTATCATTTTTGAACAACCTTATTCTGACATCATTGAATGTATTTAACAATTCAAAAGTATTATCTGTTGAACAATCATCCATAATTAAAAATTCATAGTTTTTGTAGCTTTGGTTTAATATACTTTGAACTGAATCAATTACAGTATCCTTGTTGTTGTGAACCGACATTAAAACAGATATGAATTTTTCCAAAATTATTTCAACCTATTAAAGACTCAAATTTATTTAACATTTCTTCTGAACCTAATATTTCAATAGTGTGTTTATAAACTTTATGACTAATATTTTTCATAAAGTTATCATCGGTAATTAAAGAAAGCTTGTGTACAAGATCAATATAGTTATATTGTTCAAAGGCCAATTCATAATTTTCAGGAAAATATTCATTTAGACCTCCAAATGAAGGGTAAATCGATGGTATGCCAAAGCTTGATGCTTCTGATAGTATGCGAGGTTGCCCTTCATGAGTTTTGGAACAAGTTAATACAGCTCTTGATTTTTTAATATAGTTTTTTGTATCGCTATTAGATTTTTCTCCAACAAAAATAATACTTTTTGAATCATAAATTTTTTGAAGCTTTAATCTCAAATTACCATCCCCAATTAAAATTAATTTATAATTTTTAAAATTTGAGGAACTCCATGCTTCAAGTAACTCTTCAATACCTTTATTTTTATTAAATCTTCCAGCAAAAACTACAGTTTCACTTTTTTCATCATAGTGATTGGATTCATCAATAGGTAGTGGGTTGTAGTATATATGTATTCTTTCTTGACTAACTCCAAATTCAATTAATTTTTGTTTATGAAATTGATTCAGGACTAATACATCAAATTTACTTTTTATGATAAGTTTCCTATATTTTTTACCAAAACGAATAATAAAAAATGATTTTAGATATGAGTCCTCAAAATACTTATTGAATAAAGTGTATTTTTTCTTTGATTTTCCACAATAACTACAATAATTATTGATTGTAAATTGACAATTAGTAAACATAGAAATTGTACAAAGATATCTGAAATTATGGATTTTGTGAATCATGGTTACACCATTTAGTTTGTTTAATATTTTCAATATACCTAAATTACCCTTAAACCAGAGGTTGTGAAAATAAACTATATCGGGTTGAAATTCTTTTATTGTATTTTTAAGAATTTGATTCGATTTAAAATTAGTGCCAGTAAAAAAACTGACTAGATCTATTAAATTAAGCCTTGTAGAGTTGTCATATTCTAAATAATGGATATTGTAGTTTTTTTTTAATATTTCTATTTCATCGATTATGTTGGTGTCTTCACCACCTAAAACTCTATACTTTGTATTTATAATTAGCATTTTCTTCATAAGCTATTTAATCTTCTCTAATTTTCTAGAATTGTTTTCTATTTTGATACTTATATGGTGATCGGCATCTTTAAAGAGTTCGGGATTGTGTGTAGAATTTAGAATTGTAATTTTATTGTCTTTAAGAATTTGAAATATCAATTCTCTAGAATAATCATCTAGATTAGCAGTAGACTCATCGAGTAATAGAAGATCTACATCGAGCAACAAAGCTCTAACAAATGCTATTTTTTGCGTCTGACCAGTAGACAGGCTTTTATTGTCTACTGTCATTTCAAGATTGTATTTATTATCCTCATTAAATATTTTAAATTTTTTTAGAACTTCTAAAATATGATCATCACTAACTTTTTTGTCATTTCCATATAAAATATTTTCTTTTAAGCTTGCTGTAAAAATTAAGGGTGTTGCGCCAACATAGCCAAGTTTTTTCGCATTGTTTTTAATTTTACCACTT
>Ga0181580_10001455_pt1 | contig 18918 bp, 23 predicted proteins | sample 071ome_23_FD_132413 | JGI IMG/M metagenome (GOLD analysis project Ga0181580, IMG submission 132413) | Coastal salt marsh microbial communities from the Groves Creek Marsh, Skidaway Island, Georgia - 071403BT metaG (megahit assembly) | ecosystem: Environmental > Aquatic > Marine > Intertidal... | reverse complement strand
GCACCAGCACCAGCACCAGCACCAGCACCAGCACCAGCACCAGCACCAGCACCAGCACCAGCACCAGCACCAGCACCAGCACCAGCACCAGCACCAGCACCAGCACCAGCACCAGCACCTCAACCCGACCCAGCACCAGCACCAGCACCAGCACCAGCAACAACACCAGCAGTAGTTACCAGCTGTGATGATGAAGATTGCCAAGAACCTATAAATACTTATCAATCTCAACAAGTTTCGCCAGAACAAGACATTTCTCTAACTCCACCTGATTTATCTGAAGAGGAGTCAATAACTAATCTCACACAAAAAATACCAGAATTAAATATTGGAGATAAAATGAGTTGGATTACACAAGCATTAGCAGCATTGTTTTCTACAATAGGTAATTTATTTACTTTTGAACCAGTACAAGACAATGACCCATATGTAAATGAAGAAAAAGAAAAACAGGGATATGTATATGTAGGTAAAATGTATATGAAACCAGAAGATGAAACAAAGAGACCAGAAAAGGTAAAATATATAAATTATAATCCAACTGAAAAGGATTTTTATATAGATGAACGTGAAGAAGTAAAAGAATAATTCATCTTTGGTAAAAAATAGTTAAATAATCATCCATATAATAATTTAACTATAATGTCTTTTCAATATGTCATGGCAAATATTCAAATACCGATTAAAGTATATGAAAATAACGTAACAGAACCATTACCAGAATACATAAAAATAAATATATCAGAATGTAATGAATTGCCAGAGAAAATGGAAACACCTGCAATACAAAGTGATTTTATGAATAAAATACAAAACATAATATCATCAAATAAGGAAGAAAACCAAGATATAGTAGAAATGCTTACTATATCAAGTGAAGAGTTGAATCACAAAAAACAAAAAAAAAGACCACATAATATGACATTTAAAAACAATATAATGTCAAAACGAAGAACACTAAAAAAGTATGCTTAATTCATAATATTAGGACGTTGTCCCTTCTCAACAATTAATGGTTCAGGAACCATAACAGGAAGCTTATCAATAACATTGAGCGATTTTACATTATGAATATTAGGGTTTACGGGTGCTTTTGGTTTAACCATATTACTTGTGCCAATACCAAATAATTGTGATTCAATATCACAAGGATTACCAGATAGATTTCTAGGAGCAATACGTCCTTGTAATAATCCATCGCCAGCAAAATAGGTATTAACTGGATTTCCATAATTATTTTTTTGACTTGTTAAGTAATCGCACATATTAGTATTTGATAATTGTTCTAAAGCATAATCGCCCTCATTATTTTTACTACGTGTAGAAGCCATCTTTGTATATAATAATATATATTTTATCTACAAAGAAATAACCTTATTTATGAAAAACTTTGGCGTGTAATTTTTTATATTCAGCAATTTGTGATATATCTGTTATATTTTGACTTGTGAAAATAGTCTTTAATAGAGAGTGAAATAAGTCTAAATAATCATAACCAAATAAAATCGTTAAACCAATATTAGGGTCGGTTGAAAACATATAAGAACCTGCTTTTTCATATAACTTCATAATTTCGGGGAATTTGGCTGTATTTTCCATAACATAATCAAGTGTATGAGCGGCAGATTCATAATCATACATCATCTCATCTTCAGTTTCATCATCTAAATCCATAGTAGTAGTATCGGGATAATTATTCGGGTCCATTTTGAATACATTGCGTAGACATTTGCGATATTCGTTATTATTAGAATATTGAATGTTCAAATTAGTTGGATATGAATATACAGATGTCATCATTTACTAAATAGAGTAAAGTATAATGTTTATGTTATTTTTCAATAAATATTATACGGAAGGGAAAAATTCCCAATCTAAATCTTCGCATACTTTTTTCCATATCATATCTTGTTCGAGTTGTTTTTCTCTATCCTTCATCATCGGGATATAGGGTAAATATTGTGTTTGGTCTAATAATACACATAGTTGATGTAAGGTATACGTATAATTAAAAAAGTTGGTTCTATTAGCGGGACAATGGACCGCCCAAGGTTTTTGAATTTCAATAAATAATACACATAACGTTTCGTGTAATTCTTCATTCATAACCGGTGGTTTTATTCCGAAAAGAGAATTGATATATTGTATATGTTCGAAGTATTTATTAAGACCTAATTTACGTAACAACTCTCTCATTTTGTCGTAATTAATTTGAGACATATCCGTAATTCTTTCTTTTTTAATACGGGCTTTTATAGCATCAATCACTTCTTCCGGTATTTGTGTGGTTTCTTTCGCTTGAAACTGTGAAAGGATTTCTTTAAAATGATTAAGACGTATATAAGCAGTATATGAAACTTCATTTGGAGGATCTTTATTATTTGGTTTGGAACTATCTACAATATAGGTTATGAATTTACCACAAGAAGGGTTATTGCAAATTAAAATACCCTCTTCGTCTTGTGGTATCATTTCGCCCATTTTACAAAACTCACACGTGTCGGACTCAACAAAATAATCTTGAGAATTAGTAAATTCATTAGTCACATTTCTCCAATATTGCTGTGTATTTTTTTTGGATTGTGTGTATTTATGAATATTTGCATCAGGCGATTTATCATCGGATTTAATCTTAAAAAAATTATTAAGTGCGTCGGTTGAAGCAGTATCGTCAATATTTGATGAAATCTGTTGTTTTTGTTCGAAGTAATCAAAAATGAATTTGGAATTGTTTAATAAATATTGTTTCTTTTCGTGTTTTAATTCCTTTATTTTATTACGTATTTCTTTGATTTTATCTTTACAATTCATAATCTCATCAATTTGTGTATGCTTCAACGTATGAATATGTTTTTTGATTTCTTCTTTCTCTCTTTCTAATTGTGGTATAGTTTCAGTTTCTGTTTTATTAAAGTGGTCTATTAATTCGCTATGTTTTTCATCAATCGTATGTATAGTTTTTGATTGTATAGGTTGCCCCTTTTTTTGGCTTCCTGTCATTAGATGAAGTATTTTATATAGGTGTTTTTATGTTAATTTTTTGTCAATAGAATATTATTACACTAAAAAAGAAAGGAGGGAGTAAATAAGAATAAAGTAAGAATTTTTATAGCATGCAAGTTGTAGTATTAGTATGAGTATGAATAACAAAAGGAGGCTTTGAAAAATAGCATTGTTTGCAGTTAGTGGAATACCACAATGTAATCAATACATATAATCCTAATATATAATATGTCATTTTGCTTTGTATGTTGGTAATAATAACACGCAAAGTTTATCAATTTTGTAACCACTTAAACATTAGACATAATACATACTAATGTTTATAAACTGTGTAATTATACCTATAGCAATATACCAATTAGTAGTATTACAACAAGATTATGAAATAATCAATTTGAAAGTATATGATAAATTCTTTCCATCAAAGGATTATATATTTTACATAGACGACTTACCCTATTATGGAGAATTATCACAATTATCTCACGTATATAGTAATTATGGGTATGAACCAAAAAATGGATATAGTATTTCAAATAACACACTTGTAAACGACCACAAAGGACGTGTGTATTATAAAAAGGGTAAACAACTCTTCAATAACAAAGATGTATTTTCATATTATGCTGTAAATAGAAAAACACAATGTGTATCAAAACGAGGGGAAATAACAATAGTATCATCAAATGGAATAATAACAAAAAGTGATTTCTTAATTGATAATGAGAATTGGTTAATAATAGGAAATAAAAAAGAAATGGATTCTGTTTTTTCAAAAACAAGTATTGGTACGATATCTTATTATATTTATGGAAATGATAATCTAATCAATACAAGTAATATGAGAAACGAAATCCAAGAAGATAAAAGTTTATGGTATTTTCAAGCACCTAATAAGTTTTTAGGTAATATAGCCGTAGCATATGGAGGAAATATAGAATTTGATATAGTATCTTTTTCGGGAGATTTTTCGAAAAAAACATCTGAAAATAATTATGCGGTCATACTTGAATGTGATAGTTGCAATAAAAAATTAGGCATACCAATATCAAATGTAAAAGGATTGAGTGAATTTATGGGAAACCCTTCACATATATCAATATCAGTATTAGAAAATACAGGTTGGTTGGAAGAAGATAAATCAACCGGATTATTAAGAGAAGTAGTAAATAAATGTGATATAATATTCATTTTATCAAATATATCGGCAATGCAAATATTAGGTGACTGGACTCTATGGTATGAAACTATAGGGATAGATAATGTAGTTGTACAAAATGAAAAATCAATGAAATTGCCGATATGTTAGCACCACATACACTTTTGTAATTTGGTAGCACAATCCAGGCAAATTCTTGGTGCTAAATATAAATATCCAAAGGGATTACATATATGGTCCGGATTGCTATATCCATGAACCTTCTTTTTTCTACATTTTCTACATTTATATCTTGCGGGACATAATGGCACTTCGTTTTCATGAATTTTATGTTGTTTACATATGAATTCGTGTTTAGTAGGTTTCATATATTTTTCTATAGAGCTCATAGTAGTATTCTATATTGAGATTTTGTTGAACTCGTAAATAGTTGAATAAAATCGTATTTAGAAATAGTATAATGGATAATAAAAATAGTGAAACATCTTTATTCGATTTACCAAACAATATAAAATTAGAAAAGCCTGTATTTCAAAAAATGATATTTATAATGAATGCTTTAGATGAAGGTTGGAGTATTAAAAAATCGAAGGATTCCTATATTTTTACGAAAAAACACGAAAATCGACAAGAAATATTTCAAGAAGACTATTTAGAGAAGTTTTTATTAACAAATAGTTCATCGAATGCTTTATTATGCAAACAAATATAATATTTTTATCCTTATAAATATTATAATTTTATAACCAGACATTATCTAGTAAATACAAATATATTTAGGATATTACAACTGTAATTAGAAATTTACAATTGTAATTTAATAAATCGGCGATAAAATTACAAAAAATAGAATTATCGGTGAATATGGTATTAGAAAAATTATGTGTGTTTAGCAATAGTCTTTAAAAAAATTAATTATACGTTTTTTTCTGAAATTTTTTTCTTTGTAAAGTATATAATTCCATACAATGGCTGGAGGTTTAATGCAATTAGTCGCCTATGGCGCACAAGACGTATTCCTTACTGGAACCCCTGAGATTACTTTCTGGAAAGTCTCTTACAGACGCCACACTAACTTCGCAATGGAGTCCATCGAGCAGACCTTCTCCGGTCAAGCCGATTTCGGTCGCCGTGTTACCTGTACTATCAGCCGTAACGGTGATCTTGCCTACCGCACCTACCTTCAGGTAACTCTTCCCGAGATCAACAAATCTATGGGAAGTGGCGATAATCTTCATGCCCGTTGGTTAGACTTCGTAGGTGAGCAGCTCATCGCTCAAGTTGAGGTTGAGGTTGGAGGTCAGCGCATTGACCGCCAATACGGTGACTGGATGCACATCTGGAACCAACTTACCCTTTCCAAGGAGCAACAGGCTGGTTACTACAAGATGATCGGTCACACTACCCAGCTTACCTACCTTACCCACCCTGACTATGCTAACGTAGCTGGACCTTGCGCTGCCACCGGTGCCCCTAACCAGGTATGTGCTCCCCGCAACGCTCTTCCTGAGACTACTCTCTATGTTCCTCTTCAATTCTGGTTCTGCCGCAACCCTGGACTTGCCCTTCCTTTGATTGCTCTTCAGTACCACGAGGTCAAGATCAACATTGACTTCCGCCCCATCGGTGAATGCCTTTTCGCCGTAAGCGCTCTTACCGGAACTGGTGACTTATCCGTCCGTGCTGCTTACCAGCAATCTCTTGTTGCCGCATCTCTCTACGTTGACTATATCTTCCTTGATACCGATGAGCGCAGAAAGATGGCACAGAACCCCCACGAGTACCTCATCGAGCAGGTCCAGTTCACTGGTGATGAGTCCGTAGGTTCTTCCTCCAACAAGATCAAGCTCAACTTCAACCACCCATGCAAGGAGTTGATCTGGGTCGTACAGCCCGATGCTAACGTTGACTACTGCAACTCCCTTGTTGCTGGTGAGACTCTTTTCAAGACCCACGGAGCCCAGCCTTTCAACTACACCGATGCCATCGACTCTCTTCCCAACACCATTGCCGCTTATGGTGGTGTTGGTATCGCTACTGCAACTGATACCGATGACTATAACCTTGCTGGTATGACTAACACTGGTGCTAACAACGCTGCTGCTGCTGAGAATGAACCATCACAAGGTCTTTCCGATGCCGGTTCCTTCGTCCTTGCCGAGACCGCTCTTGACATGCACTGCTGGGGTGAGAACCCTGTAGTCACCGCTAAGCTCCAGCTTAACGGTCAGGACCGCTTCTCCGAGCGTGAGGGTTCCTACTTCGATACCGTCCAGCCTTTCCAGCACCACACCCGTGCCCCTGATGCCGGTATCAACGTATACTCCTTCGGTCTTCGCCCCGAGGAGCACCAGCCCTCTGGTTCCTGCAACTTCTCCAGAATTGACAACGCCGTCCTTCAGCTTGTCCTTTCTGCCGGTGCCGTATCCGGAACTGCCACCGCCAAGGTCCGTGTCTACGCTGTTAACTACAACGTTCTCCGTGTTATGTCAGGCATGGCCGGAATAGCGTATACAAACTGATCAAATTTACAGTTATTGCGTGACCTACAAAGTATTTTAATAAAAAGGGTTTTCCCACAAAAACAAAATAAAAATTATAAAATACAAAAACAAAATAAAAAATGTAAAATAGTTAATCAATTACCCAGTCGGTTTTTGAACCTCTATAAAATATAATAAAAATATAATGTTTTTATTATATAATCAATCTAATTATTCGTTTCCTTTTTTGATTTCCTGTAATCAGCTAATTCTTTCGCTTTCTTTTTCTTATATTCTTCATCTCCATATTTTTTTCTTAATTCTTCTCGTTGTTTTTGTTTTCTAATACGTGCTTGTTCTCGTTTTTCTTCAGGTGTTTTTTTGTTTGTATTTTTTACAATATTTTTTGATGGTTTATGTCTTGTATATATAACTGTAGGGGGTTCTACTTTAATTTTGCATTTCATAAATAATTCAGTCATTGTATTAAATAATTCTATGAGTTCCATATCTTTTTTACACCTTTTTTCATTTAATACGCCCATTTTTATTCAATATTTAATTAAATATTAATTTATGAAATCTCTCAATAACAAACCCTTCAATTGGATTTATATTTTTATCTAACATTTCAACAATTTTTAAATAAAACTCTTTTGGTCTTTGTAAGATTTTTTTTTTTGATACAATAAATTGAGCACCCGCCCCAAATATGAAATTCATATTTTCATTTCTTTCACCAAATAGTTTTTCATAAGTTTCTATTAATGGTAATCCGCCATGATGTGGACAACCTTTTAAATTACAATCTAAAACCCTCTCACTTAAAAACCCAAAATCAATATTCAACTCTTTATTATTAACATAATTATTTAAATTAGATATTATATTTGGTGAATGGTCAAACGGGTATCCTTGTAAAAAAATAATGTAATCTGTTAAATTATCATAATTATCATAAATATGTTTATAATATGTATGACCTTCTCTACCAACATTATTCAATACAATATGATTATAATCATCACTTAACGGGGTTCCTTTGTTATAAACAATTACATTTGAAAAGTTTTTAGTCCATTCTAAACTTTCATTATATCTCGCTACTACAATACAAAAATTCATTTATGTATAAATATAATATAATTATTAAATTCTAAATCATTTTTGTAATATAGTTAAGAGTAAAAACTTGTAGAAAAACGTATAATTCCTTACTATTAGCTGGTGAAGTATAACGTTTCGAATATTCTTTTGTAGCTTGTAATTCGCTTTCTAATTGTGCTACCCTTTCTTTACATTCACCAATACGAAGGTCTTTATCCATTGTCTTATTTTACATCAAAACAATATTTGTCTTATAACGAAAAAAGTATATAATTAGACACTACCATAATAAGTATATTGATATTACACAATGAATAATCAAATTTATGAAGATAATTATACAAATATAGTTGAACCGAAATATGGAAACAAACGCGATGTAACCAAAGATGAAATACTTACACGCAATATATTGTTTTCCCATCCATACTCTATTTCAAAAACCGAACGAATAGACTTGACATCATATGAAACGTATAGTATAGACCCAATTGGATGTAAGGATGCTGATGATGCGTTCTCAATATATAATACTAAAAACAATAAATTATATTTCGCAATTCATATTGCTGACCCAACTGAATATATAGATTTAAGTTCTAATTTATGGAAAGATATAGTTTCGAGAACAACCACAAAATATCCATCAAATCGTGCCCCAATTCATATGATGCCCGACCAAGTGTTAGAATTATCCAGTTTACAGGGTTCAAAAGAAGGTAATACTAAAAATGCGATTACAGTATTATCTGAAATTAATTCAACCACATATGAACCTATTAACGAAATCAAATTATTATTTACACGAGTTTTTGTAAAAAAAGAAAATGCTTATAGTTATAATGATGCTGCCCTTATATGTAATGACATAAAAGCGTTTTCTATAGGATTAAAAATAAGCGAAACATTGAAAGCAAGACGTTCATTAAAAACAAAAGGAATCAAACTAAATGAAGTATCCACAGCATATCCTATATACGAAGATAATCACGTATATTTATACGAAGATACAAAACAAGAACGATTAATGAAACAAATGATTGCGGAATTTGCCATATTTGCGAACTCTTTTGTAGGGGAATATTTAAAAATCCATTTAAATACCGGTATTTTTAGAACGTGTAATGCGAGTGAATGGTTAAACACAGTTTATAGCGAAATATCCGGCGAAGAATTATTACAAGAAATAATAACAAATGGTATCCGAGCAGATTATATGGCTAATATAGAATCACACGATTTGGTAGGAATGCCCGAATATTGTCATTTTACATCACCCATTCGTCGTTTATCGGATTGTGTATGTCATTATTTGCTGAAATATATCTATTTCAAACATAAAGGTTATAATATGCCCTTTTCCGAACAAGAATTAGAACGATTAGCTACAAAATGTATGAATACAACCCGTTTTGAGAAGAAAAATCAATATTTAGATATCAAATTTCGTTTATTACAAGTAATGGCGAATATGATTTATGAAAGAAAACAAATAACTATTGAATATTATATTACAGGTTATAGTGGTCTATTCTTGAATATTATTATTTGTAAAATAAACCAGTTTCACGTTCATATGTCATATACACTACGTGTTCGTGATTATGTGAAGGATATTGACCCAAAAAAAAAAGATTTTATAATCATTAGACGTGTAAATTGTTTTACGAATTATGATGAAAATACAATACCCGAATTAGACGCATATTTACTATAAAAATTATTTGTAAAAGTATCATAAAGATAAAATGTTAATCTATATTAGATAATGAATGAATATTATATACTACGGGTTGGCAATTTTGCCACAAACGCAAATACAAAAATATATTATAGCTTGTTTACAATAATGTTATGCATTGAAGAATATTTGACAATTAATAAAATGGATTGTTTCAATATAATGATTAATTCAACAGTTATATGGTCTATAATAGAATTTATATTACACGTAAGCAAAACACGCATAATAAGACCAATGAATCTCTATATTTTAAATAATAAATATCAATTACCAATGCAAGTAGGTGTATTTTTACAAGGTTTTCAAGAAGGTGGTTGTATAACAACAATAGGATTATATTTTGGAGATAGGATACATATAAGAAAATATTTTTTATTCCTTCACTTTATAATCCTTTTTATAATTTGGAGTGTTAGCACTAGAAAACTTCAAAACAAAATCTCATCAAAAAGACAAGTGAATACATATACATCAATAGCATTAATGAGTTCAGTAACCACATATAATATTATAAAACTCTACCAAAATCCATCACATATACAACGAGCAATAAATATGTTATTTGTAATGATATACATATCTTCATATTGGACGTGTATAGCTTGGTATAAAGGTTTTCGTAAAGTGAGGGTTTATCAAACAATATGCGGTGAAAAAATGAGAATAATAAATAAATATAATACAATAAATGTATTGGGATATGACGTAATTTTTGAAATAGGTATGGCATATTTATTCTTTTATTGCTATTATATAGAATCCAATATGCTAACTATATAATCACATATTACTATCACAATTCACAATTATTTTTATGCAGTGTCTTACATCTAAACAATAACTATTCAATCGTTGTAAAATCATATTACCTAATCCTATATTTTGGTAATCTTTGCGTATCATGATATTTTCAATATATCCCATTAGACTTAAGTTGGTTGATGTGTTTGTAATAATAATAGTTCCAGTGCCTATTATCATATGTGTATTTACATCTTCAACAACAAAATATACATAATCATTTTCTAAACTATCTAATATTTCACGTGTTCTTAATATACTTCGATCAACTTCTGACAATAAACTCATAACATCATAATATGAATGTTGTAAATCAGGATATCTTAATCTTCGTATACATAATGTTTTACCAGACAATATAAAAACGGGGTTCATAATACTATACAATTATATTATTCCAGATTCAATAAAATTGATTAACTTTATATGATTACTTATATTACAAAATAAGTAGTTACTTAAACTATATATGCAACGGTAAATAAAATGTCTTATAATGGAGAAACCGAAACTATAGAAGAAATATATATTGAGTCATTGGAACAATTATGCGTAGAAAGGGCTAAAAACAAACAAATTAATGAAGATAACAGTTATATAACAAAAGATGGATTTATATGGAGAATGGCACAAAGAACAAACGTATTTGGACGTCATATTTTGGATAAAGATGCTAATCCACTGTTCTTATTTTCAAAAATAGATGTATTATTTCATTATGTCGTTATGATAGTCTCTTTTATAGTAATTATATTAATTATAAATCATGAGTACAATACTAGTAAACAAATTAATTATGCGATTAATGAAAACCCAAATCAAGTAATAACATCTTGTCAATATTTGGATAATTACTGGGATTATGAAGGATATATGATTAGCAATCCAACCGAATGTGTTAATATATATCATAATATTATAGGAAATAGTAAATATATGCAAGGTAGTGGGGTACCACGTTGTACTTCTGAACGTACCGATAATTCCAAAATAATTCATATAACTAATAATGATTGTATTAATTTTGGTAAACAAATAAACGAATGGGAACAAATAAAAAACAATAATCCATCATGTAATCTACGTTCAGATATGATATCGAAGTTAATGTGTTATAATGAAAATATTGTAGATATGTTGGGTGGTAAATCAGAACCTTGTGAAGAAACATATTTGCGGTATTGTGGTCCAGTATTACAAGAAACAACAAAATCAACTAGTACTATGCTGATGAATATATTAACCTATACTGGTTCAACATTAACCGTGATAATATTCATTTTTAATCAAATTATATTGGCTATTAAAATGAACTACGCAAATAATTTAACTAAACCAAAAGACGATAATTCAATTAATAGTAAAGATATAGAAGAAGGACGTTATCACGAAAATGGTAAAGTGTATATTATACCTCCTTCTATTGTAGATAATCAAAACAAAACGGATATAATCGAAAAAGAATAAAAATCAAACAGTATTAGGATTAAAAAAATAAAAAGGACAAATAGTCTTTTTTATTTTTGGATTACGTGTTATATTATTTTTCAAACATTATCATAAACATTATGGGGTATTCTATGTTGAAGACCGATTGAAGTAGTATTATTATCAATTGTATCATCACTACTCATATCTTGAATATCAATAATATCTGGTTCAGTTGTTTCGTTTTTTCTTCCTTTGTTTCTAATATATGATTAACCTCTGCTACAGATTCAGTTTCAGAATCAGTTTGTAAAGGAGTATCTAATTCAGAATTACGTTCATTATCAGTATCATCATTCAGATAGTCTTCATATCCGTAGTGTATGTATTTTTCTAAAGCATTGAAAATTATAGTAAGAAAAGACATTAGTAAATAATACCCGATATTTTTATACTGGTTATAATGTAAATTGTTTGTCTTGGTAAAATATATATATTTATTTGTAAATCGTATAAATACAAAAAAACAATACTATTAAAATACTAAATATGTATCGTTCAAACGTATTAAATACCCAAAATGATTTATTATTAAGCAATTTGATGGAATTTTATAACAAAAATGATAATTTGGATAAAATGATGAGAATTATTAATGGTGAATCCGAAATATCACTTCGAATTGTGGATTGGTTTGTTACCAATTTCGCTAAAAAATATTATACTGTCTATGAAATATCTGTAAAAAAGGATAATGAAGAAAATGCAACAAGATTCAAAGTATATAATGATTATAAACTAAAATTAAAGGCATATTCTAAAAAACGATTTGACCCATTTTGTCGATGGGATAGAATATCCATACCATATAATGAAGACAAAGTAATGGAAACAACTATAGGTCAATTAAACTTTTTTAAATGGGCTATTGAGAACAAAATTATCGACTATATTAAAAATAATTATGAAACAATAGAAAGCGATATGAATAAACGTAATATAACAACCAAGAAGCGTGTCACATTAGATAATACATCTAATGAGAAACCCGAAAACAATAATACAAAAACTAGAAAACGTCGTGAAGAATTATCAGTATCAGCTTGTAAAACAATCAAAAAAGAAAATGTAAAGATTATAGTAAAATTTAATTAATAATTTATTTGGATGCATTAGATGAAGGTGAATTCGGTGGAGGATCAATACTTTCATTATAAGTTATAATATTTTGAATAAATTCTTCTATTTGTGAAATCCATTTATTCCCAGGATCATTGATATCATTGTCAATATATGATGCGTCTTCGTTAGTTAATAAATTTAAAACCTTTATTGAGTTTGTGCTATTATCACAATCCCAATTATCATATTTACTCAACCATTCATCGTGATATTTTTTACATTTTTCAAGATAAGATAATTCAATTCCACCTTCACCCTCTCTTGAACGTTTCTGAATACGTTTAAAACATACATCTGCGTCGGAATTAATGTATATGTGTCCTGCAACGTTAAAATCTCTTGCGTGTTCGTCAGCCATTAATCTGTATATTTTGTAATCTAAATCGCTAATAACCCCATCATCATGCAACATTTTAGCAAATATTTCTTTATCGGCATCAACCGAACGTTCGCATATTAGCATATCACAGTCAGGATTATTTATAATAGTGTCACGTATTAATGACAATCGTGTAGTTAATGCCATAACTTGAAATTGAAAAGCATATTTAGAAGGTTCTGCGTAAAATTTTTGTAATATGGTTTCTCCGTTATTATCCTTAATTGTTTCCCAAATATCAACTGGTTCTTTTACAAAAATAATATTTTTCTTGTCTTGGAATCGTTTTTGTAATTCTTGCACGATGGTGGTTTTACCAGCACCAATATTTCCCTCAATCGAAATAATAACGGGTTGACACATTTTGGTAGATTAGTTATAGATAATCTGAATATAATTATACATAATTCTAAATGAATATAGTAAATTCAATTTTATATTACAAAGAAAAATATGATACTAATATATACTAGTATGGAAACAGTTCCACTTACTGATGTAAATGAAGTCGCTGTAAGCGAAAAAAAGACAGAAATATCTACTAAATCTAAATGGCAATCATTTAAAGATGAAATAAATGCGATTAAAGAAATTGTTAGCGACCAAGATTTTAAACAGAAGTCTGGTGCTTATGTAGCATTTACATTAGAAATCTATCGTGTATTAATGGGAACATTATTGGTATTTTTCGTCCCCCAAAAATGTGGTGACCACCTTTGTGGAATTAGTGACATAATTTCTAAGACTGATGCTAATTACCTTGGTAATGTTGGTGTTAATTTAGCTACATTTGCTGCGTTTTTCTTAATGTATATTATTGAACTTCGTCGTGAAAATAAAATGATTTCTTACTTAGAAGTCAATAAGGAATTCCCTGCTGATAATGATGCTGTAGGAGAGGCATTGCTACTTTTACCAGAAGAAAAAAGAAAGGTAATTTTGAATTTAGATGGTTCTTATCAAATTTCTTGTTATATTGCTGCCTTCTTTTACATAGCAAATTCCGTATACAGTGGATTAACTATATATGAGAACTTTTATGATAGCAAGACAACAACTGTATTTGTAACCAACTTGCTATTTTTAGTAGGCAAATTAGTAGATGTATATGGATTAGCCAATACTGAAACTAACATCTTCTATTCTGCTTACTTGAAAGAAAAGGTCCAATATAACTATGCTGACCCTGATAAAATCAAGGAACCAAAGGTAGTTGAAGTAACCGATGTAGATGAACCCAAGGAAACCGCATAAGTATTCAAAGTGTAAATAACATATTACGAATAAACATGTTATTTACAAAACTGATATAGGCTTATAGAAAAGTATATCCAAGTATTTACTTGTAGTTGGAAACTCATCATTTCCGTAAACATCCTGTAATAATAGCCATTCAAACATACCGCCCATATACAAGTATATATCTGTAAAACCTAAACTCGATAATTGCTTTGCCTTCTTCTCTACGCTTTCATCATTCGTATTTTTTCCATATATAACAAACTTTGGATTGAAGTCATATTGATTAATATATTCGTTTATCACCTTTTCTTCCGTTTGGTAAGATATTGTGTTTTTAATTAGACAATGTTGTTCGTTTGATATTAATGTATTTATAATAACATATTCTTTTGGTCTTGATATAATTAATTGCATATCTTCAAATGATATTTTTTTATGTGTTTGCTGGAAAAATCCATTAAACATTTCTATAGTAAAGGGTATGTATATTTTTATATGTTTTAGAAAATTGAATATAAATATGTTAATATACTAATATCAAATTTTTAAAGACCAACAACCAAAATGGATCTCACGCAACGTAAATTATCAAAGTCGGAATGGGAATCGATTGAAAAACCGGTTTCATCACAAGAAAAGGAAATTTTACAAATGTTGAAAGAAGGTTTTAATAATGTTGATATTAAAACAAATAAACATCAGTCGCTATTCTCATTTGTAAAAATCGATAAAAATGATGGAACCGAGTTGTTGTTATTTCAAAAATATTTTGAACCTCTTTTAAAGGAAATTATTAAAAAGTATGGTAAAAATAACACGGAATTAACAAGTATCGAGTTTCCAGGTGCAGGGGGTAAGTTAAAATCATTAAAAAGCATTGATAAATTACGAATTCAAAATCTAGAATCAAAAATTAGCGAAAATAAAACCAATATATTTGAGTATGTATTGTTGGATTTAGTTACCCAGTTACTACGAAATATATACAAACGAAAACAAAAATATGCCTTTTACTTATACACACTATTACAATTAAAAAAAGCTACTATCCATAACATTAATCACTATTTCGTAGATGTAATGGACCAGATTATCAACTATGTGAATTCATTTACAAAAACTAGCGAAATTATAACCAATGCTTATGAATTTATTGAAAAAAATACCTATTTACTGAAATATGAAGATAAAACTCTATTTTCGCATCAAAAAGAAATATACAATATAATAAAAAAGAATGAAGGACCGAAACTAATTTTATATACAGCGCCTACTGGCACTGGTAAGACGCTAACACCGATAGGATTGTCTGAAAAATATAGAGTTATATTTGTATGTGTAGCTCGTCATATTGGTCTTGCTTTGGCAAAATCGGCAATTTCAATGGAAAAGAAGGTAGCATTTGCTTTTGGTAGCGAATCAGCAGACGATATTAGACTACATTACTTTTCAGCAGTGGATTATACACGCAATGTTCGTTCTGGTGGCATAGGTAAAGTAGATAATAGTGTAGGAACCAATGTAGAAATTATGATATGTGACGTTCAATCATATAATACTGCTATGCTTTATATGTTGGCTTTTAATGAGGCAAATAATATAATAACTTACTGGGATGAACCAACCATTACGATGGACTATGAAGAACACGATTTACATTCAGTAATACATTCTAATTGGTCTAATAATAAAATTCCGAATCTAGTATTATCGTGTGCTACGCTTCCTTCTAAGGAAGAGTTGAGTCCAGTATTTCACGACTTTCAAAGTAAGTTTGAAGATTCAGAAGTATATACTATTACCAGTTATGATTGTCGTAAATCAATATCGCTAATGAATAAGTCTGGATATTGTGTATTACCACATTATTTATACGAAGATTATTATAATATGATTAAGTGTGCTCGATATTGTGAATTAAATAAAACACTATTGAGATATTTTGATTTACGGGAAATAATACACTTTATCGAATATGTAAACTCACAACCGGATATTATTGAAAGTAGTTATAAAATAGATAGTTACTTTACTGGAAATATCAGTAATATTACAATGAACCGCTTGAAAGAATACTATTTGGATTTGCTTTTACAAATTGATGAAGATAAATGGACTTCACTACAAAAATATTTACAAACAACTAGAAAGATGAAGTTTGAAAATCAACAAAATACCATATTTAAAACGAAAAGTGTTGATAGTTACAGAAAATCTGGAACGGAATTGTCAAGAACATCAAGTGTATCTATTCCACCAAGCTCAAAATCAAAACAGCCTTCCAGTGGCATTTCTATTACTACTTCTGATGCATATACATTAACAGATGGACCTACTATTTTCCTAGCAGATGATGTTGATAAAATCGGTAAGTTTTATATTCAACAAACAAACATACAAGCGTCTGTATTTGAAACAATATTATCAAGAATTACAAAAAATAGTGATTTGATAAAGCGGATTGAATTCTTGGAAGGCGAGATTTTATCAAAAGAAACTAAAAATAGTAATTACGAAGATACAAAAGTGGTTAGGGAAAGTGGTAGGTTATGTAAAGAATCACAAGAATTTGCGAATGAAATAACCAAATTAAGAAAAGAAATCAAATTGGTAACATTGGACCCTATGTATGTTCCAAATACTATTCCTCATCAAAATATTTGGTCTCCTAATGGGGAAATTCACGAAAATGCGTTTGTATCAAATATTGATGATACTACTTCAAAGGATATTATGGAGCTTAATATTAGTAATCATCTGAAAGTATTACTACTATTGGGTATTGGTATGTTTATTGACAATCCGAACGTCCAATATATGGAAATTATGAAAAGGCTTGCTGAAGAACAAAGGTTATTTATTATAATTGCTTCCAGTGACTATATTTATGGAACAAATTACCAATTCTGCCATGGATTTGTTGGTAAAGATTTAACCAAAATGACACCTCAAAAAACATTACAGGCTATGGGGCGTATTGGTAGAAACAATATTCAACAGGATTATACAGTCAGGTTCAGAGATGATGATATGATTTTAAAGCTATTTGAAAAACCGGAAATTAATACAGAAGCTATCAATATGTGCTCTTTATTTGTTACTGATTAGTCTGACTAATATACGTAAATGTCTCTTCTATATCATCGTGTTTTACTTTATTTATAATTTTCATTTCATTCTTATTAATATTTATCGGAAAGTATTTATTACAATTATATTCTTTGTCAATATGATTCAAATAAATATTTTTTATTTTTAAATTGTTTATACTATCTTTGAATACTCGTTCTCCACCTATTATCCATAATTCATCATAATTATTTTTATTACAAGAATTTATAACATCGTCTATCGAATTATATTGTTCTACGTTAGTATATAGAATTTCATTATCGGACATATTTTTAGATAATATAATATTTTTTCTATCTGAAAGTGGTTTATGGTTATATATTAATATGTCATTATAAGTATTTTTTCCCATTAATACAGCATTATTACCATCTCCACGTGTTAAATTATTAAATGATGTCATATATGAATTTGAAAAGTTCCACGGAATATGTAAATTGTTGGCAATACCGCCATTTTTACAAATAGATGCAATTATGTTTGCGGTTACCATTATATAATAATTACTTTATATTTTTATATAGACACCAAAGTATATAAAAATATTTCACCTAAAAAGGATAATGATACAAATTTATCAAATATTAATTATACTATTTTGTGTATGTGTTTTAGTTACCTCTATATTTTCAGTTATATGTATATATCACACATTATGCGGAAATAAGAAGAAATATGATATTAACAATGATGTTATTACAAATAGAATTTCAACAAGAAATGAACCAATAAATAATTTAAATGAATTATCGACTGAAATTGTAGAAGTATAGATTATTTATATTATTATGATAGTAATATAAATATAGTATATTGAAGTTAAATTGTCATTGCTATTTCAGAAACACTAGTTTTTTTTGGAAAGTCATCGTGTACTTCTTGATTAGATAGTTCCTTTTGTTGCTCGTCTATAATACGTTGTGTTTTCTCTGTTTCTGAAACTATACGTTCTGATTCAGCAACTTCAGCTGCAATACGTTCCATCTCTTCCTCTTCGATACGTGTCATTTCAGCCTCCATCGCAGCCATCTCTTCCTCTTCGATACGTGCCATTTCAGCCTCCATCGCAGCCATCTCTTCCTCCTCTATACGTGCCATCTCTTCCTCCTCGGCAGCCTTCTTTTCAGCCTCAATACGTGCCGCTTCGGCTTCTTCTGCTGCCTTCTTTTCAGCTTCAATGCGTGCCGCTTCGGCTTCTTCTGCTGCCTTCTTTTCAGCTTCAATGCGTGCCGCTTCGGCTTCTTCTGCTGCCTTCTTT
>Ga0181580_10001450_pt1 | contig 18950 bp, 23 predicted proteins | sample 071ome_23_FD_132413 | JGI IMG/M metagenome (GOLD analysis project Ga0181580, IMG submission 132413) | Coastal salt marsh microbial communities from the Groves Creek Marsh, Skidaway Island, Georgia - 071403BT metaG (megahit assembly) | ecosystem: Environmental > Aquatic > Marine > Intertidal... | reverse complement strand
ACCTAAAAAGTTTATTATGTTTACAGATGGATATCCTTGGGACAGTTGGGGAGACGAAGATTACTGTGATACTATTTTTGTAATACACGACTTTCATGACAAAAACTTTGAAGCACCTTTTGGACTTACTACACACTATGACTCCTGAAATACTTAGAAGAATTAAGAAACCTAATATTTTAGATTATTTCAATATTAGAAGACCTAATACTGCTCCTTCGCATTTTGAATACATTAATATTCCTATACAATATAATTTAGAAAAATCCATAAGCAATTGGATTTCTGATCATTTAAAAGGAAGATTTTTTGTAGGCAAAACAATTTATTATGACGATAATCGAAATCAACTAACTGAAATTTTAAAAATAGGATTTGAAGATCCTAAAGAATTATCATACTTCACTTTAGCTTGTCCACTTTTAAAATACAAGTAAATATTCTTATTATTAAAGGAAAAAATTATGACAACTACACAAACAACAGATAATCCAACTGAACAAACTACTGCATCTACAACTGCTGCTACTACAGCAAATAATGTAGAATTATCGGTGGCAGACCTACAAGCTTTACGTCAAATCATTGATGTTGCGAGTAGTAGAGGAGCTTTTAAAACCTCAGAAATGACTGCGGTAGGAACTGTTTATACAAAATTAGATACATTCTTAAATGCAGTTGCAGCACAGCAACCCGGAGATAAAAATGCTTAAACATATAGGCAGGATTGCTAAAACAAAAAAAAGAGTTATTGTAGCGTATCGTACCTTACCGGGCGATCCTACCTCTTGTGTTTGTATAACAACTGAAACTTTAGAAACTGCAGATCATGACTTTGTTATGCAACTTGTGGAATCTAATTCAGGACAAACAGCAAATGAATTTGCCGAAGTAATGGCTAGATCAACACTAAGCGACGGAAGCAATATGCTTGCAAGATTACACACCACTGGCAAAATGGTAAAAGTACCTACTGCAGAGGTAGAGATGACTCCTGATTTAAAAACTACTATTAGGCTTGATGAACTAAATGAAGTGATTGCTAAACAAAAAGGTGTTAGTGTAGAAGATTTAGCTATTAAAAGTTCGTCAGCTGAAAGACCAGTTACAGTAGTGGAACCTACTCCAGAAGAACCGCCCTCCCTTGGTAATGAAACAACAGGCGTATTATCAGATGAAATGATAGCATCAAATTATAGATCTCAAGCTGATGCAATGTTTAAAGAAGCGAAACGTCTTAGAGAGGAAGCTGAAAAATTAGTTCCTACAAAGAAAAAAACAAAAGAAAGTGCCTAATAATAAAAAAAAATTACCTAAAGATATTATAGAACATTGGCCTGAAATATTTTCTGATATCGAGTTAAAGGTTGTTCCTATAAAATATTTACATTCAGTTAGAGTTGAATTTATCGGCGGAAAACAATGGGTAATTGATATCGCAAAAAGTAAAGTTACAGAAAGTTTAGAATCTATTGAAAATTCTTTGCTTGAATTATTAAACCAATATCAAGATCAAATTTTACACATAGATTTTAGATTAGATACTGCAAAGTTAAAAACCGATATACAAAACCGTACCCGCCATTTCCTTAAAAAAAGACAATAATAATCACTAATTGACATAAATACATTAAAGGAATCATAGGAGTTTGATTAAATGAGCTTACAACTTAGAAGAGGAAGTGACACTGAGAGACAATTAATTACACCGTTAGAAGGTGAGTTAATTTATGTTACAGATGTACAAAAATTGTACGCAGGTGATGGAAGTACAGTCGGTGGAAAATTAGTTAGTGGAATAAATCAGGTTGTAGATGATGATTCACCACAAATTGGGGGAGACTTAGATTTAAACACTCATAATTTAATAGGAACTGGAAACGTATCTATCATAGGTTCAGTTACTGCTAATTCTGCTTCTATCTCCGGTGACATTATTTCAAGTGGAAATATCACAGGCGGTATTATCACAGCTACTACAGAGATTAGTGGAGACTTAATAGGGTCCGTGTATGCAGATGACTCAAATCTTTTAGTTGACGGTGTTGCTGGAAGATTAGTCCTAGGCAATAATCAATTTGCGGAACTTGCAGACATTTCTATAAATTATAGTAATCCGATCACCAATGGTAAGGCGTTGGTATGGGACGATGTAATTTCGAGATGGTCAGCAACAGCAAACTTATACATAGGTGACAATAATTTTGAAGATTTAAGCAACGTAGACATAAACTATATTGGCATTGCAGACGGGGCTATACTAGCATATAATTTAAGCACAGGTAAGTGGGAAGCAGGTGGTAGCTTAACTGCAGCATTAGATAATTTAACAGATGTTAGTATCGATACAGGTAATCTGTTTACCGGTCAAGCACTTGTATGGGATCAAGATGCTGGAACATGGTTGAATGGAAATCCAACTGCTGATGAAATTTATTCTTCGTTCTTTGGCACATTACGTGGGGATGTTATTGGCTCAGTTTTTGCAGATGATAGTACTCCTATTATTGACGGTTTAACTGGCACTGTTAATTTAACCAGAAACGATCTAGAAGATTTAAGAGATATAGACATTACTTCTAGTAGCTTAACAGGTAAAGAAATATTACATTGGGAAATAGGTTTAGGTGCTTGGAAAGCAACAGATGTAGTTACAATATTAAATCAAAGTAGTTTACCGGTTGACATACAAGGCGAATTTATTGGTAATTTTGAAGGCAATTTTAAAGGTTCATTATTCGCAGACGATAGTCTCCCTATTATAGATGGTATAACAGGTAACATTTATACTGGTGCAATGTATTGGGCATATGATCGAGCAATTGTTGAAACAGACATGGTAATGACTGTAAACGAAACTACATACGAACTTAGAGAAGGAACCAACTTCAATCTTAGAACGATTCCTAATAATTTAGGTGGGCAAACACAACTTCAAGATATTTACTTAGGTGCATTAAGATTTGAGCAGTATTTAGATAACAATGATAAGGAAGCTGGCCAAATTAGATACTTCAGAGACGTAGCAGCCGTAGATACTACAGATTATCCAGCAACGTATTTCTTAATGACTGCAAACGCAAATACTAGTGTTAAGTTTATTAAATTTGAAGGTAAAAACGGTACATTATATTCAGATGCCTTTACCGCTAATGCATTTGTAGACAATTCTGCAAGAGATGCACAATTAACTAGTGCTGTACCAGGAACAATTATCTTTAACACCGCAGCAGACAAATTCCAAGGCTATGTAAATGACACAGGAGGCGGAAGTCCTGGTTGGGTTGATTTACATTAAGTAATTTTGCTCTGGAAAATCCAGAGCAATCCTGTGCAACATTCTAGATTCAATTTCTTGAAATTCCCATCTTTTATGTATAGATAACCATTGTTCTGCTATAACAATGTCGCCATCACTCCAGTCATGATCATAGCAATATTTTTCCTGTATAACAAATTCTCCTAATGGCCTTATAATTTTGCTTGTCTCCTCAACTGTTTTACCTAAAATTTGATGCACATTTAAAAACGGCAAATACAACCCTATTCTTCCGGCTATATTTGTTTGAACTAAGTTTGGTGTAAAATCATATATCGGTGTTCCTGATTTTTCTCCCCATTCTCCGTCTTCATTAATATGGTTACTCATTCCACGCTTTAGTACTAATTTGTAATCATTTATTTCTTGCTGTGTATTTAAATCTAAATCATTATAAGCAAGTATTGTATTATTATAAGTTGTTCTAGAACCTTTTGTGCCTTTTACAGCATATAACCAAATAATAGGTAATCTATCGGCTCCCCAACACTGATTTGCATGCCAACGCATTTCTTCTTTCCAACCTGCAACTCCAGGTTTTCCGTCTTCATTTTTTTCTCCTGTAACCCTTGAAATTAATCCGTATGGATCTTCTAGCAAGTTGGCTACTGCTGGTTTGAATTCAGAATGTTCGACAGGCATCATTGCTCTTGATGTTTTAAAATACCCTATTATTTTTAGTTGATCCTTTATTGACAAATTTTGATTTCTAATAACAACAACAAGATTTGTACTAAGTAATCTTGCTATTTGATTAATTTCTTTTTGCGTTACTTTTGTCATATCTAAATTATTGATAAGTATGGTCCACCCATTATCATGTATAGTATAATCCATTATTTTTTCCTATGGTAAATCGTTGTAAAAAATAAAATTTCCTTTAATATTATTTTTTTGTGTAAGTTTGCTTAAATAATTTTTAAATTTTTTAGTGGTATCATGTCTAGATACTATTAAATGGTATCTGTCTTCATTACTATTATTTTCTAATCTATGATTAAAAGAAATATTAAACATATAAGCATTACCTACATCAATAGGTTGTTCTAACATATTATCTGTCCAAAACCAGTTGCAGCCGTCAGGATTATTTAAAATAAAAGTTGTATTTTCTAGCATAGGTGTATTTCCATCAGAGTGAGTTCCTATATAACCACCTGGTTCTAGTAACATAAATCTGACTCTACCAAAAATATTACAAGGAAAATTTGTCAACAAATACTCTTTAGTGTTTTTTGCAATATTACTTGCCGGAGTCCAATGCATATCTTTTTGACTGTCTTTTCCGCTCTTGTACCCATAATCTTTCCATGTTCCTGTTTTATTTTCTGCTAGTCCGTATAGAGCTAAAGATTTCCATCCTTTAGAATTACTTGCTCTATGACTAACAAACTTATCTTTTAACAAAACTGCTTCTTTTAGCATTTCTGTATAAGGAAAATCTAATTCTAAATTAATATACAAATCATTAGTACAAAAGTATTCTTTCATCATTATTAGTCCAATACGGTAAATTTAAATCTTGCATTTTTATTAATTCAAAATCTTTTACTTTACCAAAATGTTTTACATCTTTCATAATAAATCTTGTAACTGCTCTATCACTGAAATTTAAATATATTTCAGGATCAATGTCTTGTAATTTTTTAATAAACAAACTCTCTTGTCTTATTCTATGCAAAAGGGGTGCAAAAACAACTGCAGGACGATGAATAAAAACATCACTTATATTTACGAAAGTTTTTTTATTCGGCTCGATCCAATTTAATTTCACTGAACCTAACAAATCCAATAAGATATATTCAAACTTTAAAGTTTTAATATTGTTCCAAATGATTTCAAAATCTTTATAATCCTCTTTAAACAACTCAAATTCTTTGTAAATTTCATCTTTGTATCTATTTGCTGTAATTTCATTATCAAACTGTGCAGCAAATGCATTTTCTTTGTAAAAAGTAAAATAATCTCTACCATTCCAAGTTTCGACTAATTTTTTAATATAAAGTAAACTGTTATAATTACAATCACAAAATTTAATTGTTGTATTATTGCTATATTGCATAATATTTAAATATTTTATCCATTGAATTCCAGATGCAACTGTAATAAACTGCTCTACGGGAAAATTTTTTACGCATTGAGCAACTTCAGGTAAAATAACATCAGTGCTATACGGAACAACAAAATTTTTTCCTAAAAAACTTTCGTAAAAAAAATGTTCTACATCTCTTCTAAATACATGTGAGTATTCATAATAAAAATATTTCTTTGTATTTCTTAAATTGTTGGGCAAATTAATAATTTCTTTATTATTATCTAAAAATACCTTAATTAAATTCCACCCATGTAATTTTCCTTTATATATTTTTTTATTATTACCTTGTTTAATCCAAAGAGGAGTGTAATCATCATGAACATTTTCAATACTCCGTTCTGGTACAATAGCTTCTAGAATGTCATTTTCTTCTTGCCCTAGGCGTGGCTGTCCTAATTCTTTAAAATGATTTAAATTTAATATATAAAACTGCTGGTGCAATTCATAATAATAATCTTTTCTGTCTAAAATATGACCTGACAGCGAAAAATTATTTACTGTACAATATTCTTTTATAATTTTATAAAAATCATTTGATAGATTTGCACTAACTCCTAATGACATAACAACAGCATATCTATACAAGGAACAATTACTTACATATGTTAACAAATCATCTTCATCTTTATCTATTACTACATCAAATGAAAATTTCAAAAACCTGTCTATATATTCATCTGTTAAGTTATAAGCAACTTCTTTTGCCCAATTATCTGTAATTCGATTAGCAGTATCAATTACACAAACAACAATGTTTGAAGAAAATTTTTCTGCTTTTATAATTTGCATTTTATCCAATTCATATTGTTATCATAAAATTTAAAAAATTCTTTTGGAAAAAATTCCCAGACAGTTTGAATTGTATTTCTATAATTAATTTCTTTAACAAATTTTATTTGTCTAGATTTTTCCATAGCAGGACACCATATTGAATGTACTAATCTTTGAGACCCTACAGAGTTAGCATTAGACGTTATGTATAAATTACTATCAATAGGTACCCAATCTAAACAAATAGGTATTAAAAATTGACCTGTTACATTTTGATGATGTATAATTTGATTTACAGACCTTAAAGAATTAAATGGCAACAAATGAGACAAAACACATGTCCTAGCTAAAATTCTATAAGATTTATTACCCATAACATCGTCAAATGAATGAGCTGCTACACTACCTACAGGAATACAATTGTAATATAATATCCAAACATTCCAATGTTTTTCTTTAGCTATAGAATCTACCAACATTTTTTTAGTTGCATTATTTTCAAATCCTTTTTTCTTTGCTTCAGCATAAAAAAAAGACAAATCTAACTTTTCATTATATTCTTGCACAAAAAAATTATTCAAAATTATACCATTTTCTTAATCTATCAGAAGATTTATGTATTCCTATTATCGGCACTTCAAAATCAAATTTTAATATCATGCTAATTATATTTGCTATTTCATCAGGGTGCATAAAATCATTTCCTTCATTCTCTGTATTTTTTGCTGTAGACTTGAATGCGCCTACCATTAAGTGCGTAATTTTTATCTTTTCATTATTATATAAAAATCCTAAATTCCTTAAATTTTGCTTTTCTACAAAATTATCAAAATCATTTTTGCCAAAAATTGGCAATTCCGAAATACTTCCAACGTTAAAAATATGACCTTTACTCCATTGACTAATAGTAGATTTTAATAAAATTTCTTGTACTCCACGCCCGATATGAGCATTATTAATAAAAACATTGTAATTTTTAATATTTTTTTCAAACTCTTGTAGTCCGACAAACGTATTAAGATCTACCCCGTTTCTTCTAGACAAAAACTTACAATTAGGAAAAACTTTTTTGATAGATTTTGCAATCCCTTCGTCATTAGGACTACCCGTACACAATAAATTAAACACTTAATGCCTTATCAATAAAACTTTTATCATAACAATCTTGAAATGCGTGCCAACACAACATATCCATCTTAGACCACGGCTGTGATTTATTCCAGTCAATATTTAAAAATTCTAAATATTTTTTTATTTTTTCTTGTCTATTCACATGAATATGACTTTGCACTTGTGATATACTAATATTTTTTTCAAATTTACTGTATGTAAAAAAATAATTAATACTTTTCAATTTACCACTTACAATGAAGTAACTAGATGGATGCATAGAATACTTATGCAAGCTTAATTGCTTATGCGCTTTGATGATGTCTAGCATTTGATCTTGCCAGTCTGGTAAAATTTTGTAATAATTTGGAATTTGTCCTTCAGCTAAATTCCAAAAATCTTTTCCTTCTACTTGTAAAAAAATTTTACGATTTTTCATATCTATATCTAAAATTTTTGGTACATGTTCAGGAAAAAAATTAGCCATTTTTGTAATATATTTTAATTCGCGTTCCCATTTTTCATCCATCAATAATGGTTCAATTACTTGATTTTTTCCTTGATGATATCCTGTATCGTTATAATACCATTTTACAAATACATTTTTATCCTTAGAAATTAAGCTAGTATAAATTAAATTATTACGTGTAAGACCTTGTCCTGGCAAATCATTGTAATAGTATTCGTATTCCATAGTTACCCTTAATATAGTATTTTAGCAATAAATAGATTAAATTCGTGTAATATTGATTATCATATGCAAACAACTTACTCTATGTGTCAATTTTGTTATAGGCATCTTCCAGCTACTAGGATATTTAAATCTGATGGTGTTTTTTTAGAAAAAATATGCAAAATACACGGTAAACAATTAGATTTAATAGACCCTGATACAGAATTTTATAAAAATTTAAAATACAAAAAAAGACCTCCAAGTAGCTATTGGCTTGATATTTCTAACAGATGTAACTTAGCTTGTCCGCACTGCTATCAAATTCCAGATAATAAATCTATAGATCCTTCTATTAATACAATTTTAAACGAAATAAAAACTTGGCCCGATGACAAATTTCCAATTTCGTTAGTGGGAGCAGAGCCTACTACCCGTCGAGATCTTGCTGAAATTATCAACAAGATAAACATTTTATCAAATAATTCAAGAATGATAGTAGTAGTAACAAACGGTATAAATTTAGCAAAAGAATCTTATGCAAAAGAATTTGAAGGAATAAAAAATTTAAAATGGACTTTTGGATTAAATCATCCAGATTACAACGGCATAAAAAATAGGAAAAAACAGGAAGTTGGCTTAGATAACTGTTTAAAATACAATCTAACAGTAAAAACTTTAACTTATACTTTAGGTAATTTAGAACAACTTCCTTTTGTATTAGAAGAAATAAAACTTTTTAATAAAAAAGGAGTTTGCGATAATGCAAGAATACAAGTTGGTGTGGACATAGGACGAACACCTAATGAAGAATTTAAAGAAATATACTTATCAGATCTAGTAAAAAAAGCAATAAATATTTGCAACGAAAAATCATATTCATTTAAGTTTGATCAAGAATCATCAAGCCGGACACATTATGCAGCATTTGTAGACAACATACTTATCAAATTTATAAAATGGTGTGATGTTAGGACTATTGATTTTGAAGAGACTCAAAGTGAAAGTTGGGCAAAATTAATACCTAATTTTCCTATGACAAATTTATTACATCAAATTATTTTAAGAGACAGAGTTATAAACAATAATTTACCTTTATTAGACTCTGTCCCATCTAAGTACACATACAATGAAATTACTAAACAAAACTTTATCTCTGTGTGAACACTGTTATAGACATGTAGAAGCAGAAAAATATATAAAAGATGATAGTATATGGCTACATAAACATTGCATAGCACACGGGGATTCTTGGCATTTAGTTGAACCGGATGCAGATTTTTATGTCAATTACAATTATAGAAGACAACAACCTACCAACTATTTTATTGAAGTTACAAATAAATGTAATTTAGCCTGCCCGCATTGCTATCAAATGCCTGATAATTCGTCAACTGATCCTACTATTAGTTCTATAATTGAAAAAATAAGTACTTGGCCAGACAATGGTATTGCTGTATCTTTAGTAGGAGCCGAGCCTACAGTAAGAAAAGACTTACCAGTTTTAATAGAAAAAATAAAAAAAATGGATCGAAAAGAAAGGCCTATAATGCTATTAACTAACGGAGTTAATTTAGCAGATGAAGAATATGCAAAAGAATTTAAAGATTTTACAAATTTATATTGGACATTTGGTTTAAATCATAAAGATTATCAAGGTCAAAAAGTAAGAGACAAACAAATACAAGGTATTGAAAATTGTTTTAAACATAATTTACCAGTAAAAAATATATCATATACTTTATTAGATCTAACGCAATTAGAAGATTGTATTAAAGAAATTATAGATTTTGGTAATAAAATTAACAGCTTTTATAGAATTAGATGTGGAGCAGATATCGGTAGAACACCAGGCGGAGACCAAATATACCTTTCGCAATTATTAAAAAATACAATTGATATTTGTAATAACTTAAACATAAAATTAACACATCATCCAGAACACGGCAATAGAGCTCATTATGCTATATCTATGAACGGTATAATGACAAAAATAATCCAATGGCCTGATGTCAAAACATTAGATTTAAGCGAGGTACAAACTGAATCTATTGGTGATATGTTACCTAATAAACCTCCTAGCCCACTAGTTCACCAAGTTATATTGCGTGACGGATTTATTAATAAAAAATTACCTATGTTAGACACCATACCAGATGAATGGAACAATAACTATGGATTAATATGATAAAAGGAATTAATAATAAACCATATATATCATTAGATAAACATATTGATATTGACAGTTTTAAAAAATTACATCCCGAAATATGCAAAGGATTCGCACTTGCTAGAGATTTTGCTAAAGAAGGAACATGGATGAGCCCAGGCTTTAACCTAAATGACATGAGCTACAAATTAAACTGGAAGCCAATCTACGAGGCATTTGCTGAATACAATGCTTTACCAGACAATCATCCTACAAAACTTGCAGGAAAAGAAATTTTCCCCACTGATTTTAAAAATTACAAACAACGAAATATATTCACAAGATTTTTAAAAGCTGCACTAGGTGCAAATGATCCATACATTTATTACTTCTTATGGGAAGAAGGAAACTGGGATCAACGTAATTCTGTACGTGAGCCGACTGCAGAACAAAAATATTTTCCTAGTGTAGTAAACTGGATAGAAAACCTTGTTACTGAAAATATTATTGATCAGATTGGTAGAGTTATTTTTTTCCATTGTGAGCACGGTGGTAAACCATTTGAACATCGAGATTTAGACGGAAAAAATGGTGATAACCAATCTTACAGTCCGCATAACAATGAATTTATACATATAAGATATAGAACAAAACGTGGTTTTTATATCTGGGACCCCGAAAAACAAGAAAAACATTACATAAATTCTTATGCTGCATTTTGGAATGATCAAGACTGGCACGGCGGAGAGTACTCAAACGAACAAGAATATGGCTTAAGGATAGATTGCAAATTCTCTAAAAATTTTAAAAAAATACTTGGGATTAACAACTTAGAATATTATTAATGGAATATATACAAAATTGTGCTAGCTGGGTTACTGCAGACCTTTTAAAAATATTAGAGATTAATGAGGGTGATCATATTCCTGTTTGGCAACCAAATAGATGGCAAGGCAATTCAATTTTAGACACTTTTAGAGAAAAAGCACGACCTCATTTTGAGAAACAAACTCCTATGTTCCACCAGTTTGATAAAAACAACCCAGCCTTTAAAAATTTTCATTTAGAACTTCCTGTATTACCAAAAACTAGAAAAAATTTACATTGGTGGTTCATTAAGTTGCTTCCAGGAGAAATGCAAACTTTACACATTGATCCACACTTACTTGACGTAAATAATCCTGTTCGATACACTATGTTTTTGCAAAATTACGAACCCGGGCATATATTCATGTACGAAGACTATCTTGCTACAAATTATAAAAAAGGAGACTTATTTGAATGGAGCGATCCTATGCTTATACATGGCTGCGTAAATATTTCATATAATATTCGCTACACTTTACAAATTACATTGTTTGATTAATGTCCTAGGACATGAAATAAAAACTTTGATTCCATAGACCCATTCATTCCACAATGCCATTCTTTATAATCTTTCCATTTTAATATTTGACCTTGATTATATGTATGATAAATATCATCCGAAAGCATAAAGATCTGGCCAAGTTTGGCGTTTTGCATAAAAATAGAGTATCTTATTATTCCTTCTTTTTTATATAGTTCTTCATTGTCATCCACATCCCAATGCCAAGGAGCATAATAACCAGGTTGAATTTGTGAAATCCAACATCTATGTATTCCTTTTAAATTTAATAGTTTTAAAATATCATTTTTGAAGTAAAATGCAAAATCTTTTTCAGGGTAAAAATTAATCCATTTTATAGCTGATAAATTAAAATTTGCTTGCTTCCATTTTTCAAAAATATCTAAATAATGCGGATTATCTAAATTCCAAATGGTAGGATCAACTGTTATACATGTTCCTTTTTTATTTTTTATTTCTTCTATTATATTATTCCAATTTATCATAAATTTGTTCAAAGGGATTCTCTGGCCAACTATCTGTTAAATGTTTTTGTACAGTAATTTTGAAAAATATACCAAAATCAATAGTATATCCTACTGTAGCTTCATCAAATCTATATAAACTGTCTTCACCAATAATCGATTCTATTTTTCTACGTTCTACATATCTATCTGCAAATGGTACAACAGAATAAAAATCTATTGTTTTTATTTTTTTATTTTTGTCAACAAAAAAACAGTGTGGATACAAAGCCATTTTGTAATAAGAATTAGATATTAATGTATCTAATATATTGTACAATTGTTCTTTCCAATCAATTATTTCGTTATCAAGCGATCTGTTTGGATCATTAACAATTTGAGACAAAGTTTCTTTGTTCCATTCTATAAAAATTTTTTGATTTTCATAATCAACATAATAAATTTCCGGTGTGAAGGGAAAATCTTTAAGCTCTTGCAAATATTTTACTTCTCTATTAAAAAAGTATGTTATAACCTCATCTGTTGCATTGCTATTAGGTTGATATTCTAAGTTTTTACAAAAATGCATACAAAGTATGTTCTTCTCAGTATTGAAACTAGGCGTGTAAAGTAAATTACTCTCACATTCTTTTCCATGCTTACTTAATTTGTAATATAAATTCCAACAATCATTATTCATCTAATACCTTTAAAATAAAATTACTTGGTAAAAGCTCTTTTAGACTTTGTATTGATTCTTTTGAGCTTTTAAAAGTAACTTGTGTTTCAGTAAAATTAAAATCTTGTAAAAGATTTTGTTTTGCTTTTGCATTTAACCAAGGACTTACTGTATTGTCAAACTTATTCCTTGCGGTTTCATGGTTCATTTGTTCGGTAGAAATTATAACTTTACAAAAATTTTTGTTTTCAACTTTCGGAAGTAACTTACGAACAACAAGCTCTATCCTATTTTTTGTTCCAAAGTTTACAGCAGAATGCCTTACTCCTGCATCAAATAATTTCCAAACCTTAGTTACATGTAACGGGTGCAAAATATTTTTATCTAAATCTACAAGAAAAGAATCTTCACTTTGCAAAGTGAGATGATATCTATCATCAATGTCTGCATGTTTTATGTAACACTTTCCTGGTTCAATACTTATAATTCTTGCCTCTCCTACCGGAAAAGGTAACATCTGCATAATTGTATCCCATACTGTATTTAAAAATTCAGGTTTTATTATCCATTTATCTGTAAAAAAATTACCAGTAGGCTGATTTAAAGTTGATTTACCAAAATAGTTAGGAATACTATCTAAGGCCTTGATAAGCATTTCATTTGTAATTGTATAAGAAGTATCTTTAATCATAATATGCTTCTTAACTCAGGAAAAACTTTTTGTGCATCAACTTTCCTTACTTCGTCTAATTTAGAAATATATTCTTGAAAATCTGGTAATAAATGAGAATGATCTTCAGTTTCAATAAATTTCAAAATTCCTTCCCATCTTTTCCATCCATATGGATTTTCTTTCCAAAAATTATCATCTTGCCTATAATTATTCCATAACCATTCTTTAAAATCATTAAAAATTTTCTTAATTTCATTTTTTTCTTTTACAGGCAAAATTCTAGCACTTAGAAAAGTTGGAATGTATAAAAGATGTAAATTAATTATTCCTCCTCCAGCTTCATAAATATCAACTTTGTATTTGTTAATTTTTTTATATTTTTTTTGTATTTTCCATTTTGCAAAATCTACAATATGTTTTATATTTAAAACCTGTACAGCACAAGCAATACTACAATGTATATTATCAGGAGAATTATCTAATATATTTAAGGCATGCTCGATATCTTGCCAATCAGTTGGGTATCTGATATAATTGTTTTTTTCAAAAGTTGCATCTATACTAAATGCAAATCTAACTTCTTTAAAATTTTTCCATATATCTATAATTTTATTATCAACAAAAATACCATTACTATTATATCGTAAACTAATATTACTAGCTAATCCTTCAGATATAATTTTTTTTAAAAATCTAGTATGTTCTTTTATCATTAAAGGTTCGCCTCCAGCAAAATATAACTTGGTTATATTTGGTATTTGGCTATACACTTCTTTCCAAAATTTAGAATTTTCGAACCATTTATTATTAAAATTATCTTTATTCCATGATAATTGATACGAAACATTTTTGCTTTTAATTTTATCTGTTAATTCCTCATGGTCTTCAAGCCATCTACTGCTGTCATGCGGACTACACATTACACATTTCAAATTACATGTATGCCCTAATCGTAAATCAAAATATTTTATATTATGCGGAACTTCTCCAATTTCAGATGTTTCTGCAATTAATTTTTTAAAATCTAGTCCATCATTATTCCATTCATACATTTCCCATAGCCTTTTACTTACAATACCTTGAGTTTCTTCTTCAAAGCATTTTGTACAACTTGCAGGAATTTTATTATCTAACATAGCCTTCCTTACACTTTTCATGTAATCATTATTAAATGCATCAACTAATGAATCTTTATATAAATTAGCAGGAGAACCGTCTTCTTTTTTTACCAATCCTACTTCATGATCATTTATTTTAGCACCACTAGCATTTGTTACACAACATAATCTCATATCTCCATTAGGTCTAGTTGCTACATGTATCCAGGGCAATACACAAAATGTACAAGATCCAGTAATTTCTTTAATTTGCCGTTGACCTTTACCTATTCTTGTAGTTTCATTGTTATAAAAAAATGGATCTTTAATCATATTTTATTTATGAATAAAGCATGTTCTATAAATATTTTATGAAAAAAATTAAAATTGCTCCATTTTATGACAAACAATTTTTAGAAATTGATCGTCCGCAACCTTTATCGGATATCAAAACAGAAATATTAATTAAAGAAGTGTTAGGAGGGGGAATCGACAAAGATATTTCAGATAACCTATTTACAAATTTTATAGACCACATAACTAATTATATTACCAAATCAGATATAAATCAATTTTCTGGATTAGAAGTTTTTCCTAACAAAGATATTATCTTAGGTTGTACCCATTTTATTGATAATTTATACATGCAGGGCCCTTGTCAAACAATATTAAATGATTATAAATACCACGAAAGACTTCAACTAGGACAAATTAATGAAGTTGGTCACTTAGTAAAAAATGTTCCATTGATCTTATCATTACCTTTTCCTGCAACAGGCGATATACATACAAAAATAGACGCTATTCTATCCGAATCGCTAGAAAAAAATATAGACGTACACATAGACGGCGCATGGCTGCTAGCAGCAAAAAATATTAATTTTAATTTTGCACATCCAGCAATAAAAAGTATTGGTGTAAGCCTAAGCAAAGGCCTGAGCTTAGGTTGGAATAGAATTGGGATACGCTTTAGAAAAATTAAATATAATGATAGTATTTCTATAATGAATCAATACAATATGACCAACAAATCATTGATAATTGTGGGCTTACATTATCTAAAAAATCTAGCAAGAGATTATTTTTGGAAAAAATATGAAACTACTTATTACAAAATTTGTACAGATTTTGACTTAAAACCAACAAACACCATACATATTGCTTTAAAAGATAACACTCCTGTAGGTTTATCACCACTTATAAGATTTATACATGAATCATGATTCAACTACTTTTTGTTTACATCCTTTTACAGGACTAGCAACTAGAACTGATGGCGCTATATTAGCATGTTGCCGTAGTCAACCCGTAGGATGGATACAAAACGAAAGTTTAGAAGAAATATGGAATAATGAAAATATCTGTCGAATTAGACAACAAGTTTTAAACAATCAACGTCCTTCTGAATGTGCTGCTTGCTTTAATCTAGAGGATCAAGGAGTCGAAAGTTTACGGCAACGACATATCAAAGGTATAATTCCAGAAGCACGAATAAATTTATATCCTAATGCATTAGATAAATTAGACAAAAACTATAAATTACCATTTGAATTTCCTACTATAGAAATTAAAATTAATAATCTATGTAATTTAAAATGTCGAATGTGTCATGCAGTTGACAGCACAAGTTGGGATGACTTTGACCAAATACTAGAATTCTATAAAGCAGACGGAAATTTTATTACAAACGATTATGTAAATTTTAACTTAAAAAATAAACCATATTTAGATAAATTTTCAGATACTGATAATTGGTGGTCTAGCTTTAAAAAATTACTTCCTTACTTCAGGCGGGTAGAATTTGCAGGAGGAGAACCATTAATAGATCCTATACATTACAAAATTTTAGATTTACTTGCTCCATACGGACATAATATTGAAATAAAATATGCAACAAATGGTACCACTTTAGGTATATCAAAAGACAGAACAATTTTTAACTATTGGCCTAAATTTAAATCTGTGGCAGTAAATTTAAGTATTGATGGAATAGACAACACGTATGAGTATATACGTGGTAACGGAAAATGGGAAGATGTTAAATCGAATATTTACAAAATAAAAAAATTATCTAACATATCTAGAATTGTTGGCGCTGTTGCTGTACAAATAAACAATATTATGACAATAGATAAAATGATTGAGATATTTTTAAAAGAGTTAGAAATTGTTTTTTATACAAATATGGTTAATTATCCAAGTGTTTTATCAATACAAGTATTACCTCTAGAATTAAAAAAAATTGTAGAAATGAGATTACATGCAATAGAAGAAAAAATAGATACATACCCTTTTGTTAAAAAATATCCTATACTAAGCGATTTAACAAAAAATCAAATTAAAGGTATAAACAATTTTTTAAAAGCTAACGATAAAAGTCATTTATGGAAATCTTGTATAGCATACAACAAAATATTAGATAGTACACGTAATCAAGATTTTTTTAAATGTAACCCTGAATTTATTGATTATGTTTAAAATAACAAGCAAATGGCCGCAGCAACATTTTACAAAAATAGAATGGAACTTAGGTAAACGTTGTAATTTAGACTGTGAATATTGTCCTACTGAAATACACGATAGCACAAGCCACCATACTGACATAAAAATACTAAAATCTACTGTAGACAAAATTACAGCTTTTGAAAGGCCTAGTAGAATAAGTTTAACGGGCGGAGAACCATGTGTGCATCCAAATATAGAGGAATTATTACAATATATAAAAAAAAATATATCATGGATAAATGTTACAACAAATGGAACAAGACCAGCTCATTGGTATGTAGAACAGCCAGTGTCTCATTACGTTTTTAGCTTACATTTTGATAATAAAATTTGGGAGAATACTTATAATAACATAATAAATTTTGCTGTATTAAATGAAACTTTTGACAACATTCCTTTTCATGTTCATTTAATGGCTCATCATCTACATATGGACAAACTAAAACAAACAATTGCAGCATTTAAAAAAGCAAATATTAAATACACAATAAGACGAATTAGATGGACTACAAAACATGATTGGTTTGACGATATGCGATATAACGCAGACGACTTGCAATATATCGTAAATGAAACTTCAACTGTTTTTCCAAACTGTATTGTAGATAATGAACATGAACATCATGCCAATGATATAATTAAAAATAAACTTAACAAATTTACAAACTGGTCTTGTTCGGCAGGAATAGAAAGTTTAATGATAAACTGGGATGGAGAGGTATACCGGGCTACTTGCAGGGTAGGTGGTTCCTTAGGAAACATTTATAATAATACGTTTATTATACCAAAAGAAAACATTATTTGCTTAAGAGAATGGTGTACCTGTGCAGCCGATATTCCATTAACTAAATCTTCCATTTAGTCACATGCGTGTCTAATACACAATTACATTTTTGTAATTTACATTCTATAGTTTTAATATTTTGCAAATCATTTTTTAAAGTATCTAAGAATAAATTTAAACCATCTAAAATTTGCATTCCACAAGCTCCTTTTATGTTACCTGCACTATCTATTACAATACGTTCGAATCCTATATTACAATTCCAAGCATAAAAATTATTCCTGTTTTCTAATACAAATATATTATCTTTAGACAAAAAAACTTCGTCATTAATAATCTCAACGCTTTTAATTAAATTATATTGTTCAATTTTTTTTATAATTTTATCAGAAGTATCTAATCTTTTATAAATTGGTCTTATAAATTCTAACTGCTCTTTTGTGTAAGAACCATACCCTGTCACTTGTTTTGCAATAATAAACCAAGAATATTTACTTTGTTGTAGTATGTCTATATATTTTATGCACTTTTCCCAATAGTTAGGATCCATTAAAACTTGCACTGTGACATCTACACCTTTACTGTAAAGATAATCTGCTATCTCAGATAAATGAACTATATCTACTTCTTTATGATGACAACTTAACGCTACACTATCAAGAAAAGGTGCAATACGTTGCCAATATTTTTCTGTTCTACTACCATTAGATGTTAATTGTATATCTACTGTTGCAAGATTTTTAATACCTTTACAAAATTCTATTATATGTGGCCATAACGTAGGTTCGCCTCCGCCTGCAACGTGTAAAACAAACTTTTCTTTAGCAAATTGCTGGTTATAAAAAGAGAAAATATTGGAAAATCCTTGTAATACTTGATCTAAATTTTCATGATATCTGTAATTGCCAGTAACTGCTCCGGGAAAACAGTAGTCGCATGTAAAATTACAAATATCTGTTGGCCAAAATTCAATATTTAATATATTTTTAGGCTGTGTATTAACTATCTTATGCATCTATTTCTTTATTTTCTATCCATTGATCTTTTGATTTTGCAAAATTTAAATCAGTTTTTCCACATTGCCTTGCACAAGTTATTAGTCCTCTGTTTTGCCAATAATCCTTATAAACTGTTTGATATTCATGAGACATAATTATATCTTCTAAGGAATTATTTGCTGCATTTAATTTTTCTAAACCGCCTAATCTTTCTACTAATTCATAATATTGCCTTTTTATATCTGTTCTAACATCTTTAGATATATCATT
>Ga0181580_10001441_pt1 | contig 19009 bp, 35 predicted proteins | sample 071ome_23_FD_132413 | JGI IMG/M metagenome (GOLD analysis project Ga0181580, IMG submission 132413) | Coastal salt marsh microbial communities from the Groves Creek Marsh, Skidaway Island, Georgia - 071403BT metaG (megahit assembly) | ecosystem: Environmental > Aquatic > Marine > Intertidal... | reverse complement strand
TGGCAAGCTGACATGAACTAGGAGGGCAACATGGCTTACTACACCTACACCAAAGATCCAATTGGTTGTTTCGTTGAAAAGGATACCGGCAATCACTTTGAATACAGTCTTAATGACGATGATCCTTTATACTTTTTTATGGACTACCCGCACAAGGTATGGGTAGGCGGCGGTGGCGTCTGCGGTATGACTGGATGGCGATATGCCAATGTCCGTAAGACTGTGGCTGTGATCGTTGTAGACGAGGACGAGAAAGGACTGCCTGTGGTAGAGAAATGGCACATTAAAAAGAACACGGAGTATGCGGTATGAAGGATGTAGCAGATACATTAGAACGTCTAGACAACACTCTGGACACAGTCGAAGAACTCATCCGAGATCTTCCTATTCCAGAGTCGCACAAGAAGCGTCTGTGCGATACTGTGTACGATCTGTGGATGGACGTAGAAGAAGCAGTAGAAATAATTCCTGCAGATTTTCCAAATTAGGGGTTGACAAAACCTCTAGTAGATGATATACTGTATATAACAGTTAAGCAAATGAGGGCAAACAAATGCAAAACTTCGTAATCACAACACAGTTCCTTGAAAACTACGGCGCACACTGCGAGGACGGCAAGTTTGCCTCTGGCAATGCGTACTGGAAGATGAAAGGTGGTTCAGACTACCTTGTGCAGGACTTGGATCGCATCCAAGATGCGGTTGCGTTCGTAGCGGCGATCGCTATGCAGAACGGCATTGGTGCTAAAGAGTTCCCAGTAGAGTGGCAAACAGAAGCTGAGTGGATCAGCAAACTGCCGGACGATGCAGACTATCGTGACTTCCTCAAGGAGCAGGTACTAATAGTATCTCCCAAAACGGGTGCAAAGATCACTCGCGGCTATCCACAGGAGTTTTAAGATGTTTCATCAATATTTCGTATACTACGACGGACAGTTCCAAGGAACTGTAATGGCACTTTCAGAGCAGAGTGCAATGGACAAGGGTTGTCAACTGGTAGGTGTGAGTGCTAGTGCTTACACTGGCAAGGCTCGCAGATTAGTTGAAGTAATTCGCAAATAAGTGGTTGACAAACGAGATATTAGATCGTATACTGTATATAACAGTTAGAAAACGAGGGCAAGAAGATGGCAACAGATTTGAAATCACACGCAAAGAACGTTTCGTTAACACGCTTTTTCGGCGGACATGATCGTGGCGTTTGCGTCCAGGTTACAGTTGACAATGGTGCATTACAGTTCGACCACGTTTCGTTAACACGGGCACAGGCTGCTGCGGTTGCTGCGGACTTGTTGGACTTTGCACAAGGTAGAGAAGAGGAGAGTTTGATATGATTGGAGGAGACTTTGGTTTAGCGTGGGACATTCTAGTTCCGCTGATTACATTAGGTTTCACCATTGGTGTAGTGCTTGCGATTGTGTTTGGTGCTATTAAGATTGGTTGGCAGTTTGCGCCTTGGTTGTTTATCGGCGCACTGTTGGTTTGGTTTTTAGCTTAGGAGGCAACGATGGCTATCTGTCCACTATGTCAGAGCGATAAACCTTTCTTCGCTCCACGCTGCTCAACATGCAACTCGAACATCACCTTTGGGCATCAACTGTTCGGCATGATGATCTACTTCGGCGTAGTGTTTGGCGGAGGTTACTTGCTGATTAGATTACTTTTTGGTTGACAACGTTATAGTTAGAGTATATACTGTATATACAGTTAGAAATTAATACAAGGGCTTAGGGCATGACAAAGATTCAAATTAAAGAAGGCGTATACAAGATCAGAGGCAAAGATGTAGACCTATCAGGTATGGTCTTTCCTCTAGTAGAGGAGTTTAAGGTAGGTGCTAGTGGTGGCTACGTTACCGTTGACGGAGGTGCGGTTGCAGGGTTTCCGGATCGTAATATCAAGATCCGCTGTGCAGGCTCCGACTCTTATGAAGTCGTAGGAGACTCCGTAGCCACCACGGTGCGTGAAGAAACGGATGCAGAGATTGTAGAACGTATTCGCGCACGATTTGGAATGCTGCAAGACATGACCAAAGCAGTAAAGAAAGGCAACGTGCGAGCGATGATCGTATCAGGACCTCCAGGTGTTGGTAAGTCGCACGGTGTTGAACAAGTACTTGACCGCTACGAGACTGTAGAAACTCTAGGTGGTGGCAAGACACACGAAGTGATCAAAGGCGCAATGTCGCCGATCGGACTCTACTGTAAACTATTCAAGATGGCCGACAAAGGCAAGGTAGTGGTGTTCGATGATTGTGATTCGATATTCCAGGATGAGTTGAGTCTGAATATTCTTAAAGCAGCCCTCGACTCTAAGAAGAACAGAACAATCCACTGGAATACGGATAGCTTCAAGTTGCGCAATGAAGGCGTGCCCGACAGCTTCAAGTTCGAAGCAAGTGCAATCTTTATTACCAACCTGAAGTTTGATAAGGTCAAAGGTAAACTGCGTGAACACTTAGAAGCCCTCGAATCACGCTGTCACTACATGGACCTTACCATTGATACGGAAAGAGACAAAATGCTACGTATCCGTCAAGTGATACAAGACGGCATGCTCGAATCGTATCGTTTGTCAGACGAGATCAAGGAAGCAATTGTTGATTTCGTGGACACAAACAAGAACCGCCTACGCGAACTGTCTCTTAGGACAGTGCTAAAGGTGGCAGACTTGGCTACTGCTTTCCCCAACAACTGGGAAGCATATGCTGAGAACACTGTAATGCGTCGAGCATAATTGCCCTCACGCTCCGCTTGACAGTGTGAAGATTAAGACGTATGCCCTCACGCTCTTAATCTTCATTGTAGCTCGGGTAGGACCGCCCTCATCCTACCCGGGCTTTTTTTTCTAAAAAAGAGGTTGACAAACGAGATATTAGATCATATACTGTATATAACAGTTAGGAAATAGAGGAACTGAAATGAAACGTTTTTTAATCAACACTACTTCGTCCACACTGTCAGCAATCGTGCTAGTGGGGGCATTGGCATTTGTACCAGCAAAAGCACAAGCTAATGATGGTATGAATCAACTGATCCAGATGTTGCAAGTGTTCGCAACATTGGAAGGTGTAATGAACGGCAACTCCGCCCAACAGAACACTAACATCGGCAACGGTAACATCCAAAACACAGGCAACTCGGGCAACACCAGCCTGTCACGCTGTGGTTACTTTACCAATGTTGAATACTCAGGCTCGCAAGCAACTATTACCAAAATGAATCGTTGTACTGGTGAAGTTGTAGAGCGCACAGTCAAGAATCGTTACAACGACTAAGGAGAAGCAAGTGGTTTCAGATCTACTAATAGAAGTGCTCACGGTTATGACCCTAGGAGCAACAGCAGGCACACAAGCAGGAGCCTGTGCAGATCGATACGACATCGAACCCTATCGAGTGCAGACATTGGCCAATGCGGAACAGCAGTTGGTGCCAGGACGATACGCACTGTTTGAAGAAGCCTACATACAGGCCTACGGGCAAGCATACAACAGCCCAGCAACCTGTAAGGAAGTTCTCAAAGCAATGAGCATCACTCCTGCACAATTTGAAGCACAGATCAAATTAGGGGTTGACAAACCCGCAGAGTGATCATATACTAGTATTATAAGTTAAACAAACAAAGAGGGTAAACGTTATGAAGACTTATATTTGGGCAGTAGACGCAGGTCACGCATGGTTGGCAGTCAAGCGCAAAGAGCTGGACGAACTCAACATTGCTGACAAGATCTCATCATACTCATATGTCAAAGGCGGTACAGTGTACCTAGAAGAAGACTGCGATGCACGTCACTTCTTCGAAGCATACGAAGCCAAGCACGGCGTCAAGCCAACTACTAAAGAAGGGAAACATTGGGATGTTCAGCCTTGCCGCAATTTTGCTCGTTATAGCAATCAAGCCACTAGTGTCGTAGATCCAATCTTCCAAGAGCCAGGCGACACTCTTGTGAAGTTCATCGAAGACAACAACCGTTGGATCGCACTGTTCAACAAGACGGGCATGAAGTTCCCACTAACACAAGCAGACGCTGACGACTTAGGTCGCACACTGGACGGCAAACTATCGCCAGAGAATCTACACTGTGACGGAGAGATCAGCAATGCTGAAGCGATGCGTAAGTATAACTTCCTCAGCACTGTATGCGACGAGCTCAACATCTACTGTGATGCTAACGGCTTGACCCGTCCTAAGATCTACGAACTTTAAATTAGGGGTTGACAGTATGCGCTTTCGAGTGCATACTGTACGTACAGTTAAACAATAGCACGAGGGAAAACGCTATGAACTATACAGTAAATGAAATCCGTAACATTGTAACAGAAGCAACTGATGCAGCATATGCAGCAGCCGATGCATTTGAGAAGAAGTACTTTCCGGACAACGGCTGGGGTGCATGTGGCTTTGCTTGGGTAGACATATTTGGTATTAAGGGCAACACCAAGCTGGGCCGTGCTATGAAGGCTGCTGGTATTAACAAGAGCTACAACGGCGCACACCAAATTTGGAACCCTAGTAAGTATCCTACACAGAACGTGGACACGCTAGAAGCGGGTGCTAGAGCGGCAGCAGATGTGCTACGCAAGTACGGCTTTGACAAAGCCTACGCAGGCAGCAGACTAGACTAAGAGTTTGCCCTAGAGGCAAGTGGAGCGGCACCACAGCAGGCCGTAGAAGGACTAGCAGAAATGTTAGTCCTTTTTTCTTATCTAAAATAAAAAAAATTTTTTCTCGAGGGGTGAGGGGTATATATTTTATTTCTTGCTAAACTATAGCTTAATGCTTAATGGCGCTTTTTAAAAACTGGGTGATGCAAAATCACCACCTCACTTCTGTAAGTACTTCACCACAATTTTTTGCGCGGCAAATTTTTTACCCTGCAGAACCCATTTCGGGCTATATACAGTATGATACGTGTAGTAGAAGATGTCCGTGCTAAACTCAATCACTACTGTGTATACAACGGTTCAACTATTGTCCTTATAACTCACAACCGTTTAATAGCAGAGCGTTACGCTGAGCAGTTGCGAAAGCGTATTGAGCTTGCTCAATCTTAAAGCCTCTTAACTGTGGCAACCAAAGTATAAATATTTCTATGCGTACAGTGCTTACTCACAGTTTGGACACCCTTTACAGTAGCACACATAGTAGTCTACACACAGCAAACTAGCTGACACGCTGTACGCAGTTGAAACACTATGTATAAAATTAAACTCATATACGATCCAGAGCCAAGAACACAAACGCTCAAAGAAACAGTTACATTTTGTGCTGCTAACGAACTGTACACGCAGCACGGTATAGATGCAGCTCAGTGTAGTGCAACAGAACTAGTGTTTGACTCAGATAGGGATAGAGTGTTTGCACTACTGTATTTGAGTAGTAGCAAGAGTTTTACTCCTGTGTGCGTGGAATAAGACTCATCTTTTGGTAAATCAATATTGTAGAGGTATTACAGCACGGTGTATTCAGTCTGTCGTGGTGTTTGTGCGAAAACGGTTCGTTTAGGGTGTGATAGTACTGTGATACTGTGTGCGCACATAAACGCTGTACTAGCGTAGCGTTTACCGCTTCGCGGCTGTTAGAAACTTGCGCAAACGCTTCGCGCTTTTCGGGCGGCGCGGACCACTTCGTGGCTTTTGTCTGAACTGTTGCCGATACATACTGTATGACGGAATTAGATTTTTCACACTTGGAACGAGGTCCCTATCACTGGCATGCGGGTACTACAGTAGAACGACTCAAAGAAGGGGAACAGTGTGTAGGTTGGCCACGAGAACGCAATATGTATCGCATAAACTCATATGGCTACAGAGGTGGTGAGTTTGACTCAGACTGTGTTGCTGTATTGGGTTGTTCACACACATTCGGATACGGTCAACTGGAACAAGACATTTGGCCCACACTACTGGGTGCAGAGTTGGGACTGCCTGTGTGTAACTTTGGTTGGCCAGGATCAGGCTCAGACACACACAGCAGAGTAGCACTAACTTGGTTGGAACGTGTACAGCCTAGAGTGGTTGTGCATCTAGATGTGTATCCCAACCGTCGAGAGTTCATGTGGTCGGAGTGGAACAATCTAATGCTAAACGGAAGTACAGGCGAATCACACTGGGACGAACTGTGTGCATCACCTGTGGAGCAGTGGCTACACACAGAACGCAATCGCAGAACCATTCGCAGTATAAGTGAGGAACTGGGCGCACGACACATCTATATTGATCGTGCTACATACAAAAACAAGTTTTCAAGGATCGTAACAGGACGTCCTGCGAGAGACGGTGTGCATCCAACAACTGACTGTCATCGTGCTATTGCTGAATGGTGCGTTCAACAGGTACCAGCTGAGGATATTTAAGAACAAAATGTGTGCCTGATTTAGTGTGTGGAACATCCACATATACATCACAACGACAGTATATGTCATTGGGCAGTGTCTGGCTGTTCGAACGTATCAGTGTCCATTCCCAGTCGTTTGATTCTACGATTTTGTACAGCTCTTCGCCTACTGCTCGCATTACCCACAGTTGTTCCATTTTGGTTTGCTTGTGTGTCCATTTGTATTCACAGCTGCCTACAAAATACCTCAAAGCATGTACTCAAAGTTTTGGCATTCATCATAGCGTTCTAAGAACTGTGCTCCGTTGCGCAAATGAAAACGCTCGGCCATTTCTGTAAGAGGACTTAGTGTTACATATCTGTGTATGTCTTCTCGGGTGCTTTTGATATGATTTGCTACTTGCAGTACTATTTCTCTGCCAGCACCTCGATCATAACTCCACACAGTGTAGAACATAGCAGTGTTTGGATTTTCATACTGCTTGTCCATGTAATCTTCGTTCCAAGCAACACCGTTAGTATAAGCAACACATATAATTGCACGAGGTCCTTCAAAGTCAACTGGTGCATGTTCTGCATACTGATCTTCGTAGAGTGCATATACTTCTCTGCCGTTTTCCACTCTCCAGTCACCTGGAATATGAGGGCGGACTGGATCGTCCTTTACATATTCGTTAACAGTTTGTTTGGATAGTTTTACTAACATGTTTTACTCGTCTCCTAAGTTATTTAAAAATTGTCGTAGTTTTGTGCTGTCAGTCTGGGCACGTATCTTGCCCACAGTTTCTCCTTCGCTTGGATCTTCACTAAGCTCATTAGGTGCTTTTGGTGCACCGTTGCGTTTGAGATTGTCTAGCACACTAGCACCAGTTGATGCTGAGTTGTAGTTGTTGTCATCGTCATCGCCTAGGTCGCGAATACGCAAACTGTCTACATCAAACTCTAGATCAATCTTTTGTCCTACACCCGAACTGCTTCTAGTTTTCATCAACTGTATCTGATATCTACCACGCTCACGCATTGCACGGCTTGTAAAGATACCAATCAAGTTATCTGCTGTATTGATCTTTGAAATACCACCCGAGATATGCGAGTGATCAAATTCAATTTCTTCAACTGAACTTCTGTTCAACTGCGATGCTGTTACAAACAAACAGTTCAGTTCCATAGCCAAGTTACGCAGTTCTTCTGACACATATTTGTCTTTAACAAACAAGTTCTCTGCACTAATCTTGGCTGCAATTGGATGCATCAAATCCAAATAGTCTACCAGCAGTACGTCTACTTTGCGTCCTGTTTTAATTTCATACTCTTTCAAATAACTGCGAATATCGTTTGCGTTCTTGCCTGTGGGCATATACTTGACTTGAAACGCACCTGACTTCTTGCCAATCATCTTAACTTTCATTTCAACATCTTCAATACTCTTGAAAATGTCTCTACTTGGAATATCTGTAGTCATACTATCTACACGCATACTAACCAAGTTTTCTGAAAGCTCAAAAGTTAGATACACAACATTCATACCTGCTAGTGCCCAGTTCACACCCAAGTTAGCCAAGAACAAACTCTTACCTGAACCTGAGCCACCTGCAAAGATGTTTAGTTCGCCTCTGTTAAATCCACCAAACAGTTTCTTGTCTAGTGCCGGCCAGCCTGTGCTTACTTGTCCGTTCTTGTCTTTGATTGCTTCTAGTCTTGCTCTTGGATCTGCCCAATAGTCTGTACCTAGATCTTTTTGCAATCCAATCTGTACTGCTTTCTTAACTAGATCTTCTACTGGGCCATATTCGCCTTTCTCAAGTAAGTCTGCCGACTGCAATATTGCTGCTTCGAGTGCCTTGTGCCTACTAAACGTTTCAAACTCCTGTAGAAGCCAGTCATAATGATTCTCTGCTAAGTCTCCTGGATGCTTTAAGTTGCTGTCAGTTGCAGCGTTTATCATGTCAAATGTAGGCAGTGCATTGTGTTCAACAACATAGTCATTTAAAAACTTTGCTGCACTTTGCAATTTACGATCAAACGTTTGTGGATCAAATACAGCCTGACATCTTACAAAGCTCTCTGCATCTGTAAGCATCATTTCTAAATATACTTTCTGTATTTCGTATCCGTAATCTGTATTTTGTCTTGTCATGAATAAACCTTTACTTTATACATTGTAGCAAACTCTTGTGCATCTGTCAAGTCATTTACAATAGGTTTTCCTTTTATGTTTAGGCTAGTGTTTAGCAGTATAGGGCAACCTGTTTCTTCGTACCAACGCTCTAGCAGTTTTCTAAAGCCCACGCTTTGATCTGCAGAAACTGTCTGAACCCTAGAGCTGCCGTCCCCGTGGATGATAGCTGGAAGTCCAGGATCCTTGCAAGTAGCAGTGTATTGCATAAAGGGTCCTGTGTATCCGTCAAAGTAGGCATCGGCATGCTCGGCGAGGACCGCTGGAGCAAACGGTCTAAACTTCTGTCTTCGTTTGATTTCGTTGACTCTGTCTTTGATGTCTGTGCCTCTTGGATCTGCGAGTAGGCTTCTATGTCCGAATGCCCTAGGGCCAAACTCAGCCCTGCCACTAGCCACACCACAAATGCCAGTGGTAAGTAGTTCATTAAGTACTTGTTCAACAGGGTATTCTCCTTCTATATTATACCCTGTGTACATGTGATCCATAGGCATAAATTGTTTTTTGTGTGCTAGTACACACCCTATAGCACTTCCAGCATCACCCGGGTTTGGCATTATATATACGTCATCCCAATCGCTACGGATGCTGCCGTTGGCACTACAATTTAACGCACACCCTCCCATTAATACTAAGTTACCCGACGATGATTTCCATCTAGCCCAGTTACTTATACGCTTTAGTATATATGTGTAGACTGCTTGGGTAGCAGCAGCAATGTCAAACATATCTTGTTCTGTAGTTAAATCTGGACGCCACCATTGACACCCTTTGTGTAGATTGTGTTTAAACTTAATTCTAGGCTTATCATAAAATGTACCTAACAAAGATTCACCGTGAGGGTCTTTGAAAAAGTCATTAAGTATGTCGTTAAACAATCGTAAAGGATCACCGTACGCAGCCATACCCATTAGTATGTACTCATCTTCGTTGGGTTTAAGTCCTATTCTTTGTGTGAGTGCCGAATACCAGAGTCCCACGGAATGTGGGTATCGCTGTGAATATACACGCTTGAGACCGGCTTCTTTGGAGGCGGACCAGATAGTGAGTGTATCAAACTCTCCAATGCTGTCGCAAACAATAACGCAGGCTTCGTCAAAAGGACTAGTATAAAAACCGGCAGCAGCATGGGAAAGATGATGATCAGTAAACTTAATAGGAGCAGATATCCCGTAAGATCGTAAATAACGATTAATATTGTTTTCCCTAAACCTAAATCCTTGCCCTGCTCTAAACTGTCTAAAAGTTTTGACAAGGGGTCTTTCATACCAAATAACTTCATCTGGTTCTCCCCATTGTTTTGCGTACTCTATTAATTTATCATTTAAGTGTGCATCATTTTTTATGCCACTAAACCTTTCGCTGTGACTTGCAAACTCTAATCCGTCGTCTGTAAACACAGCCAAAGCGGCATCGTGGCTATTAGCACTTATACCCCAAGTAATCATTTGTAGATAAACGGATCCTCTTTTTGTAGTTCTTTGATACGCTTTTTGTACTTGCGTTTCTCTTTCCAGTTAAGGTACGCAAAGTATATTTTATTTTTTAATTTTCTTAACCAAACCATTTTTTTGCTCGTAGTCTAATTTTTAATGCACTATCTTCTGCACTAGTTACAATATTGTGTAGTGTATATAGTCTTCCGTATTGTTGTACAGCATCGCCTATATCATTTATTCCGTCTGCCCAATCAGGCATACTTACACTATATCCTAATTCAATTGCTTGCTCTACAAGTTTGCTGCCTGCTTTGTCTCTATCAGGCACAACAATAACTTGCTTCTGCAATCTATTTAACAACATCGCCTGTTGATCGCTAATTTCTGAACCACCTAGCGCACAACCTTCTACGTGTAGTGCGTCAATTTGTCCTTCACATACAATAGCAAATAACTTAGTGTGTCTTTGCTCGTCTAAGTTAAACACGTATCCAGGTTGTACTTCTGTAAGGTATTTGGGCTTTTTGTCTGGATTAATTGTACGTCCAGTCCAGCCAACAACACGCCCTTCATAGTAGAACGGAATAATAAGACGATCACGATAGCCTAAACTAGGTGACCAATGATAATCTATATCATCAATACGTAGATTACGCTCTAGCATGTATTGAAAGATACGCACCATATTTTCATCTAGTTGTCCAGCTTCTGCCCATTGATGATCTGCAAGGCGTACAGCATCTTCAGGTAGTGGAACTGTATTGAACGTGGGCAGTTGAGCAATACGTTCTTTTGCTTCAACGCCCTCGTTCTCTCTCATCACATCAAGTGCCACCTTGTTGATTATATCGTCAGGCGCTCCCATCCATTGCATGAGCCTTCGCATCTTATGTGAAAAGTTACGCCCTGGTTGCCAAGATGCTTTAAAGCCGCAGTTAAAGCAGTGATAGCTGATTCCATCACCTTCTTGGATGATACCTGCTCGTTGTTTAGTATCTCTTGTTTCACCGTTGTGAACACAACAGGGCGCATTGAATGCGAGCCAGCCACTAGGCGTTTGTTTACGCTTAGGCGGCAAGTATGTCAGAACTGTATTAGCTACTACACTCATGCTATTATTATAACGCAGAGTTTGTTAGATGTCAATCAGTTTCTTAATATTACTGAAGTGATATTTTGAGGATCTACAGTAGTAAAAATTCTTATGTAGTTGTAAGTACCATTAAATTCAAATTGTGTTTGTGTAGAATCGCTAGTAACATTAGTTGGAGTAATAGCAGTCCATGTTGATCCGAGCGACACATAACGATCAGTAGTATACTGAATTGTTAAATCTGAACTATCAATCGGAGGGGTAACAATTATAGCATTTTCGAATGCAAATGTTTCTCCGCTAGGTGTTGCGTTAGCATAGTTAGTAGCCCAATAGTTTATACTATCACTAGTGTCAGGATCTGGTATTGTAGCAGTTGCAACATCAGTGAATAACAATTCAATGTCACTTCTAGGATCGGGAAACACGCTTGCGTCTAGATATATAGTTCCGCCTGCTTCAAAGTGACTATTTGCATATGTAATAGTTTGACCAGCACTACCGTCATCTATATATACAGCATATGATAGATATTGTTGTGATAAATCTTCTAAAGAAGTTTTTCCAATAGTAACAGACGCTAATCCCTTTGTGGTTTTAGTACTACCGTCATCGAGTATTGTTGCTCTCTCTTCTAGAACTTTAATACGTTTTTCGTCATATGCAACAAATACTATTTGTTTTCCAAATACATCTACCGGTTTCTGATCTGCATTTAAAAATCTAAATTGAATAGTATTATCTATTCCTTTATATACGTTTACTTGTCTGCTATACACTGGTCTATACTCCACAATGAATCCAATATCGTTCGATACAACGTCAATTTGATTTTTATATAAATATCTAGGTATTAACTGCATACAGGAATCCTTAATTATAAAAGTATTTATCGGAAATTATGTTATTAAAAGATATTGAAGAAAACTTTCCATTTATAAGCGTGGTTACGTACGGAGGGCAAGAGTATGTTGGTATTATTTCAAACCAAGATGCATATGTTACAACAATGTACGTTTATACTAAACTTGCATCTGTTTTAGATCAACAAAACTTTCTTGAACTAGGAAGTATTTGGTGGTGGGAATCAAATAGAATGATTCCGATTAATATATTCTTAAAAAATGAATTAGAACCCTACAAGTATTCAATGATAACTATGAATTCAAAAGACGTAAGGGTTACTATAGGACCGACTGTTAATTTAAATAATCTTACAGTAAAAAGAATTAAACGCAAAAGCGTTCAGCTTGTACGCAAGCCTAAAAATTAACTACCTGCACTTTGAGCAGATATCTTTTCACATATTAAATTCATATGTACTACACACGCCATAGCATAAGATACAGCGTGTGCTTTCTTAAAATAATATTCACCGTTTTCGGGTTTTATCCAGACTTCGTTCATTATCGTTTGCCAGTCTTTGTCCGCTAGGTGTCTTTTTGCCGGACGTATTATCGCCAGTGTCGCGGCCAATTGACTTACCGAGGTAGGTTTCAATTGTTTCAACAGACTGTCGTGCCCGCTGAGATGAAAGACTAGATCGACGAAGTCTTTTTGCTCCAGTAGTTCCCATATTGGCTCCTTTTCCATTAGGCTGACTAAATGTGTCTCGTCTCGTACATCTTTGTATATAGACACATTTAGAAAATCTAATTTAAAGTAACCTCTATCTTCTGCTGTCTTGTAATCAATAGTAGATAAATTATCCACAGGGTTATGCGGTATCTCAGTAACATAGACACCTGTATTGTGTTTCTTTTCACTATCAAGTTTAGCAACACGATGTTGGATCTTTTCTAAGATAACATCTCTATCTGCAAAATCTATATCAATATCCGGCATGTTTAATCAAGCGGCCAGCCGCCGTCTTCCCCTTTGAGTTGATTAATACGTCTTTGTATAAATCCTATTGCTGTGTGTATATGACCTGTGTCATGTGGCTGTAATAAAGTTTTATAATATTCAACTTCTTCTTCTAGCACACTAATACGAACTAGATCATTCCTTAGTTTGGTTTTGTCCGATATATTCATTTGGTAGTTTACTCCAATGTAGTTGATCTTCTTTAGGTGTTTGTCCTATGTACTCTTCACCTGTTTCTCTATCAATAAGTTTCCACTTTAGCGGACACTTGGTTCTAACTACAAGCTCAACAGGTTGATCAAGTTCATATACTTGTGTACCGTTTTGTAATGTTCTAAACTTAGTCAAGTTTTCCTTCTTCTCTTAATTTGGCTCTAATCTTTGTAGCACTAATATTATGTATTTCTTCACCTAAGTCATGTTGTGTAAATGTGTAACCTACACCACGACCATAACTAATGTCTACAATATTAGGTACTTTCATTATAACATACTCTTCACCGTATGTAAAGTCATGTTCTGCCAATCCTTCTTTAATATTTTCTACAACAGTGTCGTAGTCAAAAGGATTGTCGTCCTGCTTCACTGTGCGTCCGGCACCTGCGTCTTGCCCTACAATGCCGCCTACATCGCGGATCATAATGCATACTTGACCAGTTTCCATAAGTGCTTTTTTAAATAGTGCAGTGTGACCATCGTGCCACGGCTGCCATCTGCCTAGCATTTGTGCTGTAGGCTTTTGCCAATCAAAACTCATTGTTTAACTCCAAATTTAATATAGTTGTACCAAAGTCGTTCATGCCCGTAGTAAAGCACAAACTTAATGATTAGATCAGCCACGAAAACAGCCCCAACTGCTTTCGGAGGTAATCCAAAATACCATGCAATTATAGCAGTGGTAATACTTGCAATGATTCTCCAAGTTACTGCTTTTGCTAAATGTCTAGTTCTTGCTACCATTTCTATCCATCCAGGTTGCTACAACTTCCATAAGTTGTGCGTGTGTATCATCAAACCATTTGCTTACATGATAATCACAGTGTGGAGGCTTTACGAACATTTTGTTTGTATCTTCAAAACGCCCTTCCTCAATAGTATCCATCCAAACTGTAAAGTCTGGATTGAATTCTGATCGGGCTTGTTCAGTTGGGCACACAAAGTCAGCAACTGCTATTTTGCCGGCCATGACTACCCCATCTGCCAAATGACGCATACGTGCTGCTTGACGCATACGTCCTTCTGGTGTAAAATCCCAATCATCATAATGTGTTCTAATTGCATCTGCATTTAAGTGAACGCCGCCAATAAGATCAGCAAACGGTTTGGCCAGCGTAGTTTTGCCACTACCTGGTAGGCCAAATATTAAGATTTTCATAAGTTACCTTCCTTAACAATCTCTTTCACTAGCTCTACATCTTGTTGTTGCCTCTTAAAACGTAGTGCCCAGTGTTCTGGATTCATAATATGATAAATCATTGTTAGATGTTCATCATTAAATTTACTTAGCATATCTTTGCCGCTTTTACAATTAAGTATAAGCCACGGACTTATTTTTCCGTCCTTTATATGCCACACTGCTCTATTTAAACTTACATAATAAAAATAATGATTCCACAAACTATTGTTTTCGTCTGCCCACTCCATCATTGTTTTTACACTGCGTTCAAGTGCAGTTGTAACATCTTCTTTTAAAATTAAATCAATAGCATATTTTTCGTATAGCTCGTCTTTGCACCAATGATCAAGTTTAACACCGCTTGTTACTACATGATCAATATAACGCTCAGGATATAGAGGACGCACATTATTGATAAACGACCCAAACTTGACGAAAGCATTGTAGTACTGGCTGTTACAAAATTCTTCATATGTTTTTTCTTTCTTTGTACCTGCACTTAACTTGTAGAAACGCTGGAATGCATAAAATCCAAAGCGTACCCGCTTTTCATCTTTTTGTAAAGCACGTCTTTTCTTTTCACACATATGCGCTGCAAGAGTCTTTTCTCTTACATATCCACTGCCGCAGTATTCGCATACATATTGTTTTGTGTTAGTCATTAATCTCAAATGCCAAGTTCCCTGATATAGTTATTCTATAATCTTCGCTACTATAAAACGGTGTTACACTGTGTTTTAACTTTGCTGGAAATAGTATACAGGTTTGTGTCCAGTTTTTATCTGCAGGAATACTCATAGTAGAAATATCACCCTTGTAATCTACATAGTGAAATTCTAGTAGTCCATTCATACGTTGAACTGCTTTGTTTCCGGGTCCTGTTTCTTGTTCTTTATCTATGTCATAAGGAATGTTATAAAATATAATGAAACTATATAATCCTGCATGATCGTGCATAGGTTGAAATTCATATCTTTCTTGGAAGTTTACCCATAAAGAATCTAACTTTAATTTTAGTTTGTGTCTTTCTTTTTTAGGAAACGTACCTTTAAAACCTTCTATATGATTATATTGCTGATCATGTTCTTGTGCGTGTACAAGCATTTTCTTTTCAATAACATTACGAGAATCTTTTAATGCATACGACTTTTTAAGTTGACCAATAAGTTCATGACGCATGTCAACTGCCTGTGTGAAATCTTTTTTAATTTCTTCTACTTCTTTTTTAATAACCATAAAGTCAAAATCGTTTACCTTGTCAACGATAATGCCTCCGTTACCAAACCCATAATATCCAGATTGCATCATAACTTAATCTCGTATTCTTCTGCAAGTTTTTTTAATTCTTTTGTCGTATATTGCTGTGCAAGAAGTTCTATCTCATCTTGCTTCATATTAGGATATATTTGTTCAAGCAACTTAATTCCTTTGTTGTCGCCTGTTTTCTTTTTAAATCCAATCCACGGATGAAATTCATTCTTACCTGTATTTCCACATTGGCATAAGATGTACCATTGTAGTTTAGGATGTTTGTTACCTAATACTGCCCAGTTTTTATTGTAGTATTCGTTTGTTTTAAAAACAGCAAGCTCTTGTTTGTCTCTATTACCTTTTACACTGCTCATATACCTATTAAGATTCCAAAGGTCGTTCTTAATATCTTTTTTGCCGTCTTCGCCTGCTGCATCGTATAGATCACGCATACCGCCGTCGAGTGCAGGTATTAGCACTTTAAATAAATCAAGTTCTTTGTTTGGCATGCCATTCCTCTACATCTTCAGGTGTGTTTATCTCTACTCCATTATATTGTACACTCAAACAGCCTATTTGCCAACCATTTTTTAACCATCTTAGTTGTTCAAGTTGCTCGACATTTTCTTCTTGTGTAACTTCTAGTGTAGGGTAAAGTTCTAATGCATTGCGCCTGTATCCGTATACACCTAAGTGCCATTCACCGTATCCAGTCATACCTCTCCCAAACCATAATGCTTGGTCGCCTGCACGTACCATCTTTACACTATTAGGATCGTCTTGCTTTTCTTTTGGCATTGCTGTAAACACAGTTGTAACCGGATAGTGTTTTAAATGCCAAAGTGCTTTATCTATTATTTCAGTAGTTACATCTGGCATATCACCTTGTACATTTATAAACTGATCAAACTCGTCAAATATACTACTTGATATAATGCCAGCACATCTTTCTGTGCCGTTTTTGTAATCTGCTGTATCCATGATACATCTGCCGCCACCCATATAGTTGTATATGTCTTGGTTATCTGTAAGCACATATGTTGGTATCTTAGACGCACTACAAGCGTCATACACATGCCTTATCATAGGAATGCCATCTAACTCAACTAACGGCTTTCCTGGTAAACGTGTGCTACTATACCTTGCCGGGATAAGAATGACCGACGATGTCACGCACAACCTCCTCAAAGTTTTCTAGTTTCAACATGTTAGGACCATCGCTAGGCGCATTGTCTGGATCTGCGTGTACTTCTATAAAAAAGTTATCTATACCCATTGCAGATGCAGCACGAGCCAAGCCAGGGACATACCCCCTATTACCGCCGCTACTACTGCCATTTCCTCCCGGCCTTTGAACCGAGTGGGTAACGTCAAAAACAATAGGAACATTATAGGTATCAAGCATATACTGCATGCCAGTGAAATCAACGACCAAAGTATTATATCCAAAGCTAGTTCCCCTTTCAGTTATCCATACTTCTTTAGCACCTTCTGTTTTTGAAAGGATGCCTGCTACGTCCCAAGGTGCTAAGAACTGTCCTTTTTTAATATTAACAATCAAACCGCTCTTACATGCTGTTTGAATTAAATCTGTTTGTCTACATAAGAACGCAGGAATTTGTAATACATCGATTGTAGGGGCTTGGCTATTCCAACTGTTTATAGTTACAATTTGTGAAATATCATGTACGTCAGTTAATGTCTTTACACGGTATATGTTTTTCAATTCTCTAAGATCGTAAAGTGTATTTTTTAATCCTACCCCTCGTTGACCGTTTACACTTGTTCTATTTGCTTTATCAAAACTTGCTTTGAAATAATATTCAATGCCGTATTTGTCACAAACCCGTTTGCATTCTTTTGCAATTTCTGAACTTTGTGCTAGTGTTTCGTGTTGGCAGGGTCCTGCAATAATTCTCAATGTCTTCTCTTTCCGTCAAATACACAATTAAAAATGCAGCCTCTTGGGCCTGCATGTACTCTGTGGAATACACCACTTTTAACAAGAACTACATTGCCTTCACCAACTTCTATAGTTTCGTCGTCAAGTTCCATTGTTCCATCGCCCTTAACAAAAAAATAAACTTCTTCCTGTCCGGGGTGACTGTGTCCTGATGTACTCTTTTTAGCATTAAGTTTTGTACAACTTAAAATAAGATTTTTTAATTCAGTGTTGTCTGTAACCTCATAGCGGTCATCTTCTTTTACAATCGTGCCGCCTATATCATAATTAGTATATTTCATTGTCCGTCCTTTATAACGTAGTATGTGTTTACTAATTTATCCATTTGTTTTTTTAAGGTATGATTAGTTTCGCATAGGTCGCACAATTTTTGCCATTCACCATAATCTAATAAACGTCCTTGTGCTCTTGCGACAGCACCCGGATCGCCGCCTACTACCCAGCGGTCGATCTCGGGCCTGTTTGCATAACGAGCATAAACCACTCCGTTGGATCGCTCGTATATCAAGGCTTCTCCTGGTAGGAGTTCGCCCATTTATTCAGCCTTTGCTTTAGGCTTACGTCCACGCTTTTTAGGCGCTTCTACTACCGGTGCTGGTTCTGGCGCTACTCGATTTTTCAAGTATGCAAGGAGTACACCGTATGCTGGTAGGAATACAATTAGTCCTACAACAATTTTGGTCAGTGTATTATTCTGTGCAACAATATGCCAATTTTCACCGATCCAAGTTAACTTTCCTTCTGCATCTGTTGAACCAGCAAATGCTACATAGAAGAATGAATACGTGTCAATGATGTTGGCAGCAATAGTTGAAATTGCTGGTGCCGCCCACCATGCTTCTGTATACTTCTCACGAATATGTTGGAATACATATACGTCAAGCATTGTGCCAATTGCGTATGCAGTACCTGATGCAAAACCTACTCTGTATGCATGTTCGTCACCTAGTGCTAATAGCACAAGTACTGATGCAACAATTGCAGGAATAATTGCCATTGCTACCACAGCACGACCTGCTTCTTTACCTACAAGTCTTACTGTTAAGTCGGTGGCTACAACTACAATTGGAAATGTAAACGCTGCTGCCGCTAACGGAAATGATCCGAATAAAGGCAACTCAGCGCCTGGAAACAATTCAAATCTAATTGTTACCAAGTAATTACTTACTGCAATTACTAGGGTGTGTAGAATAACTAGATTACGTACTAGTGTTTTATCTACACCGTCTAATAGTTTTGTAAACATAATTTACTTCTTTCCTTTTTCTATTTTGGTGCCAACTGTACGACGAACAATATCATCGTGATTAAATTCAGCCCAGTAAAGTTCAAAAGCGACACCATCTTCCAAACCTTCAAACTGGTGAATCTTTCCTGGCTTCACTTGAGTGAAGTCACCGGCTTCAAGAATAGTTTCATCAACTAAACCTTCTTGATCCGCATCTTGCCAAACACGAACAATCATTTTGCCCGATTCGACGAAGAATCCG
>Ga0181580_10001428_pt1 | contig 19097 bp, 17 predicted proteins | sample 071ome_23_FD_132413 | JGI IMG/M metagenome (GOLD analysis project Ga0181580, IMG submission 132413) | Coastal salt marsh microbial communities from the Groves Creek Marsh, Skidaway Island, Georgia - 071403BT metaG (megahit assembly) | ecosystem: Environmental > Aquatic > Marine > Intertidal... | reverse complement strand
GGAAGCGTAACCTCATTCCAATGCCGCACATCAAGCCAATTTTGCAGCTCATTTTTTCTGGTATGAACCGGTTTGGCAGATTAGGACTGAAGGCCATTGAGCCAAAAACCTCAAATTCAAAAAAAATTCTACAAAAGATCCACTTTTGTCACCCATCTACCGATCCCTTTTCGCTACAGTCCGACCCATGCCTGGGCGCAGGAAATCGCTCCCAATCAGTGGCGGGTCGGCATGACCAAATTCGCCACGCGCATGCTTGGTGACATGGTGGATCAGGGGTTTGACATCAGCCCTCATGAAAAGCTGCATCATGGGCAGATCATCGGCTGGCTCGAGGGTTTCAAGGCCATCTCCGATCTCTATTCTATTGTTCAGGGAACCTTCCTGCGGGGCAACCCGGCCTTGAACAAAGACATCCAGGCGATCTCCAAAGACCCCTATCAGGAAGGATGGCTCTATGAGGCAAAAGGGTTGCCGGATCCTCGCGCGATGGACGTCGACCACTACACTTCACTGCTCGACACCACCATCGACAAAATTCTCGAGCAACAACAGGACGGTGGAGCTTGAAGTGCAAGCACCTTCCAAGCTTGTCATTGGGCTTTGATGTCGTCATGATGATGTTATGGCGCGAGTCTTTCCAGGGCCTTTGGAAACCCTGAAACCCACCCAAAGGGTGACCGGGTTGCTGAGAGGCATGCTTCCCCTCCTGCTTGGCATGTCGATCCTTGCCGAAGAAAGTTCGCAATCATCACCACCCAACATCGAGTTTTTCCCGAGTTCCATCACATTGACCAGCGGGCAATCCTGGCAGCGTCTGCTGGCATGGAGCCGTGACAGCGGAAACCATCACCAGGACCATACCGAAGAGCTGACTTGGACGGAATCAGGCGAGGAGCCCCGTCTCCGTGCGCAGGGATCTTCCTGGCTTGCTGTGAAACCAGGCAGCACCCTTTTGGAAGCGCGCAACGCCAGCGGACACATCGTAGGTCATGTGCCGGTCACCGTTCACCCGGCACCCAGCGATCCAACCCTGAGTTTCCTGGACGACATTCAACCCATTCTTACCAAGACCGGTTGCAACAATGGTGCGTGCCACGCCAAACCGGGTGGCAGAAATGGCTTTGAATTGTCAGTCTTTGGCTATGACCCGGCTTCCGATTACCGCCAGATTGTTCACGAAGGGAGAGGTCGGCGCATTTTCCCCCCTCAGCCAGAGCGCAGCCTTCTTCTGCTCAAACCCACACAGGAAATCCTTCACGAAGGAGGGAAGGTGCTCGACCCGGGAAGTCCCTTCCATCAACAAATCATCGATTGGATGAACCAGGGTATGAGGTATCAAAATGAAAAGGACCCACTTCTGACACACATTTCCCTTCACCCCAAGGGAGGCAGGCTCGCAAAGGGCACCTCGTTTCACTCAATGGTGCAAGCCCATTACGATGATGGTTCCATCCGAGATGTTTCTCACCTGGCGGAATGGCAAAGTTCTGACAAGGACATTCTAATCGTAGAGGAGGATGGCTTAGCAACCACAGGAGATCGGGAGGGCACTGTCGTCATGATCGCTCGCTTTTCAGGTATGTTGGATGAAACCCGATGGACCGTTCCCAGGGAGCACGAGAGCCTTCAACTGGCCTCCCGATTTGCTCAACTACCCACCCAAAACCTGATTGATGAGCTGGCATTCCCAACCTTGCAGGAACTGGGATACCTTCCCTCGGAAACCTGCTCTGACACCACCTTTATCCGACGCACGACCCTGGATGCGGCCGGGGTGCTTCCCTCGCGGGAAGATACCGAACGTTTCCTCTCCGATCACCGACCGGACAAACGAAAGCGTTGGATCGAATCGCTGCTGACTCACCGCTGGATCGGCGATCACTGGGCCATCAAATGGACCGATCTGTTGCGCCCCAACCCGGATCGAGCAGGCATCAAAAGCGTCTACATGTTCGACCAATGGGTGCGGCAATCCTTCAGAAAAAACATGCCCTATGATGCGTTTGTCCGATCCATCCTGACACTGGAGGGCAGCAATCATGGTTTCACACCTGCTTCCATCTACCGGGACAAGCGCACCCCCGAAGATCGCACGGTCCTCTTCAGCCAGCTGTTCCTTGGGGTCCGCCTGGAGTGCGCCAAATGCCATCATCACCCATTTGAAAAGTGGGGTCAGGAAGACTTTTACCAAACAGCTGCCATCTTTCAATCAGTCAAACAAAAGGGCGCAGGGGTTTCGCCACCCATTTCAGCTGGAACCGAAACGTTTTATTTTGAGTCAGGAGGCGAGATCAAGCACCCCCGGACCGAAGAAATCATGCAACCTACCCCCCCTGGAGGCAGTCCATTGAAGTATGAGGCCAACGAGGATCCTAGGAATGCCTGGGTGCATTGGATGATGCGCGAAGACAATCCCTATTTTTCACAAGCCATCGTCAACCGGGTTTGGGCTGTCTTTTTTGGTAAAGGCTTTGTGGATCCCGTGGATGATTTTCGAACCAGCAATCCTGCCGTTCACCAACTCCTACTGGAGGCCCTTGCCAAGGACTTCGTTGCCCATGGCTACGATTTGCGCCACCTCATGAGAACCATCATGTCATCGAGGCTGTATCAATCCAGTTCGACCCCCAACGACACCAACATCGCTGACACGCGCTACTTTTCGCGATACTATCGAAAAAGACTCCCCGCAGAGGTTTTGTTAGATGCCGTCAGTGACATCACCCACATTCCTGAATCCTTCGAAGGCATGCCGCCTGGTTCGCGCGCAGTGGAAACTTGGAATTTCAAAATTTCCTCGCAATTCCTCGATGCTTTTGACCGACCCAATTCAAGCTCGGATCCTCCATGCGAGCGGATCAACACCCCAAGTGTCGTCCAGGCACTTCACCTCATGCATTCCGAGTCAATCCAGCGCAAACTGCACGATGACGAAGGGTGGGTTGCCAAATTGGCCAACCAGGCCATGAATCCAGAACAGAAGATCGTAGAGATTTACTTGACTCTATTTTCGCGCAGGCCAAATTCAACAGAGCTCCCCATTGCGATGAAAGCCATTTCCGGCGCAAAACAACGCGAGGGCTTGGAGGACTTGGTTTGGGCGCTGCTCAACAGCGCTGAATTTGTATTCAATCATTGAGAGTCAGAATCCTATGAGTCGAAAAACCTTCAACTGCCAGGGAGTGAGCCGCCGAGACTTCATTCAGCTGGGGCTGGGTGGCACTCTAGGGCTTGGATTGGCTGATGGCCTGCGACTGCAGGCAGCCTCCAAGACCCCATCATCCCAAGCCAACGACACGCGCTGCATTCTTGTCTGGCTGGACGGAGGTCCCTCTCATTACGAAACATTCGACCCCAAGCCCAATGCTCCTGCGGATATTCGAGGAGATTTCGGCACCCTTCCCACCTCCGTTCCAGGAGTGCATTTTAGTGAAGCCGTCCCCCACCTTGCCAAGGTGATGGACAAGGTTTCCATCATCCGGTCCATCTGCCACAAAGATCCCAATCATGGCGGGGGCAACCACTACATGATGACGGGAGCCCCTACGCCGGTTCCAGTTTCCTGTGGGGCCTTTGTCACCTTTCACCCCAGTTTTGGCTCCATGATTTCCTACGATCGTGGCATTCGAGAGGGTCTCCCGGCCTACATGAGCCTTCCAAGGGTTTCCCGTTCGGGTGGACCCAATTTTCTGGGAGGTCAACACGCCCCTTTTGTCGTAGATGGTGACCCCAACCAAAAAAGTTTCCGAGTGAGGGATGTGGTGCTACCGGCCTCCATCAGTGAAGGAAGGGCTGAAAACCGGCGACAACTTCGAGCCTCATTGGACAACATGCTCAGGATGCAGGATGCCTTGGCTGAGGATCCTGCCGTTACTTTTGACCAGTTTTATCAGCAAGGAACACAACTCGTCACCTCACCCGAAGCCCAGAAGGCCTTTCAAATAGGAGACGAATCGGAATCAACGCGCGATCGATATGGTCGCAATGACCTGGGTCAGCGGCTCCTGATGGCGCGACGCTTGACCGAGGTAGGCGTCTCGTTTGTCACGGTCTATTACGGCGGATGGGACAACCATACCAACTTGTTCAAAGCCTATAAAGGATCCTTCATGTCCAAATTGGATCAGGGTCTTGCCGCGCTGATCAGCGACCTTCACGAGCGCGGTTCCGCTGAAAAAACCATGGTCATTTGCCTGGGAGAGTTTGGCCGCACGCCCAAAGTCAACAAGGACGCAGGACGGGATCACTGGCCGCACGCCATGTCTGTCTTGATGGCAGGTGCCGGGATCCCCGGAGGCCAGATCATCGGCGCCACCGATGCGAAGGGTTTTTATGCTGCCGACAACGTCCTGAGCCCTGAAGACTTTGCTGTATCCCTTTATCAAAAAATGGGGATCCAGCCGCACCAGACACTTTACCAGACCTCAGGAAGACCAGTGCGTCTGGTCAATGGCGGGAAAAGGATTGACGAGCTCTTTGCCTGATGGCTTGAAGTTTACTTATTGGATGGAATGAAAAAACTATCCGAATGAGTCTTACGGGAAAAAAGCCTGCGGAAAAAAGAAGGCTTGTCTGCCGGTTGATACCCTCCGACTTTCTGCTGGTTTTTCGACAGACTCCGAACCACCTTCTTTTGACGGGAAACCACCTCGCGTTGTTCTCTGCGGATCTGTCTCTGAGTCTTCTTTGACTCCTGTGTGAGTTCTGATTGGCGCTTTTCCTCAGCACGACGCTGGGCGCGCTGTTCCTTTTGTAGGGTTTTTTCGTTCTGAATCCGCTGTTTCTCGGCTTCCTGTGCGCTGACATCATCGACCGGCACCGAGGCACCCTGAGACAAGGTAGGAGGCTCAGTTTTGCTTCGTTTCCAGAATTTCCAACCTTCGGCTTCGAGGCGTGGTGCCCAGGAGCCGACCATGCAGCACCCAAGAAACGCTGCGACGAAAAGAGCGATGAAATGTGGAGGTGAATGCATGATGAAAGTGGTGGGCCCAGAGGGATTTGAACCCCCGACCAAGCGATTATGAGTCGCCTGCTCTGACCACTGAGCTATAGGCCCCTAACCGACCGTTTGAGGACGGGACATCAAACTAACGGAGGTTGCAAAAATGTGTCAACTGGGATCGGTTCTTGAAAAGTCAGAGGATCCTGCCATTGATTGTCCTTGGATTGGACCGACCCTGGTGAAGCAGCACTTCTCTTCGCCAATCGACAACTTAGGTGTTTTCGATGTTAGAAAAGGCCCATGTCTCAGAAAGGACTCTTTTGACTTTCGTCCACCGGCAAGATAAGAAAGACAGGCATGAGAGAGCCTGTCTTTATGGCCCGAAGGGCTTCATGCATGTGACCTTTATGAAAGCTTCCAAACCCGCGTCATCCCCTTCACGTCTACCGCTGGCCTTCACCCTCATTGAGCTTCTTGTCGTCATTGCCATCATTTCAATACTCGCAGGAATGTTGCTGCCGGCTCTGGGGAAAGCCAAGGAGAAGGGAAAATCGATTGTCTGCACCAACCAACTCAGGCAACTGATTCTGGCGGCCATCATGTATGACGAAGACACCGAGCGCCTTCCCATTGGCTGGTATCCCCCTCACAACATCTGGTATCGCCAGTTGCAGCCTTACCTGGGACGCGGCACCAACCAATCAGGGATGGGGGTTTTTGTCTGCCCATCAAGTGTCCAAAAGGATGAAAAGGGCATTATGCGACCAGGGGGTGTCTGGGGTTTCCTGGCTTATGCGCAAAACAGTCGCATCAACTTGGGGCGCGCTGATATGGGGATGCGCCTGGCCAAGGACCCAACGGGCACACTGCTGTATGCCGACACCGACGGTTGGGATGCCTGTCTGTATGCCGATGAGGACGGAACGGCCAACGTACTCTACCGCCACAGTGGTGGATCCGAATGGAGCTCCGGCACCGCCAGGCTCACCGCACGATCCAACCGCGAGATTCGGTTTGGAACAGCCAATGCCTGTTTTCTCGACGGCCATGTCGCCTCTCTTAAGGAAGCGCCCCGTGAAATCTTCACTCTGGAGCGCGAAGATCCACAACCAAGGTGACCCTCTCATCCCTTCTCATCCTCGCACTGATTGCCCTGATGGGCTGGTTTCTTCGGTCGAAGCACTCCCTCATCTCGAAGATTCTCTACATCATCAGTGCTACAGGATGTATTCTCATCAACCTCCAGCAGGCACGGGTAACACTCGGCTCCTATGGGGTGGAGCGAAGTCATCGAGCTCAGGCATCGGTGGGTTATGTGATGGCAACTCAGCTGCTGCAGGACAGCCATCTCCGCAAAGGCAGGGTCCTTCTTCTTTTTCCGCCGGATCGTGAAGCGCCCCCCGCCGCACTGGATTCCTTTTATGAGGGATTCGCAAGAGTCTTGACTCGCTTTCCACAAATTGAACTGGAGGAAATCACCGTCCGCTGCAGCCAGGAAGAGAGGCAGAGCGGCCTCTGGGACCCGGAGGAGATCTGGAAAGTGATTCCGAATGAAGAAACGTTCCTGGCTTGCATCTCCTGGGTCGGTCTGCCCCTTGCATGGCTAGAAGATCCCCAAGCCCAGCGGCAAGTGGATACCCTTTTTTATCTTCAGGATCATACACACTGGCGTGGCTGGGATTCAAATTTACTGGCAGAAAAACGCCTGGCAGGCGCTGTGGTTCCGCGACTCGATGCCTCGGAAACCGACCAATTAGAGGAAGCCACTTCGGCTGCAGAGGTGTTTCAATCGACCTATCAATTCATTCGCCCTGCCCCTTGATAGAGCCCTCCCGCTTGTTTTTCCAATGCCTTCATTCATGAACACTCCCTGGGAAGCCATCGATGCGCGACACGTTCGCTGGAACCATCAAACCTACTTGTACTTTGCCGGGTGTGATTACCTGCGCATGAGCTACCGCGCTCTCACGGAGCCGCACAAGCCCTTGGATCAAGGGGCGCCGCCTTTTTTATCAGTTGGTGCCTCCCGGAGCACCACCGGAGAACAGTCCATCTATCTGGAGTTGGAACAATCGCTTTCGGATTACACCTTACGTGAAGCTGCACGACTTACCGGGGCCGGTTACCTGGCCTCGCTCTCTCTGGCAGATCACCTCAGAGAAAAGGCCAGCGCTATTCTCCTGGACCAGTATGCCCACCCGGCATTGCAGGACACGGCACGATTGGCACAATGCCCCATCCACGTATACGAGCATCGCTCGCCAACCTCGGCACTGGAGCTTCTGAACAGGACCGAGGGATCTTCCAACGTCTTTTTATTGAGTGATGGAGTCTTTGGCCTGGATGGATCCATCATGCCCGTTGAACGCTTCCATCAGCTCCTGCCACCTGAAATCACCTTCCTGATTGATGATGCCCATGGCTTTGGCTGTCATGGACCTTCTGGTAGAGGGGTAAGTGCCCTCTGTCCCCCTCACCAACGGCAAATCCTGGCTACCACAAGTCTCTCCAAGGCTTTGGGATGCCATGGAGGCGTTGTTTTGGGAGACAAAAAGATCTTGGACAGCGTTTGCCGTCAAGGTCATATCTGGCGGGGCCACACCCCATTACCACCTTTTATTGCTTACTCGGCCTGGAGAAATCTGCTTTGGCTGAAGGACCACCCAGATCATCTTGCTTCCCTTGAAAAGCGCACGGCCTCTTTCAATGCCATTTGGACGGCTTCCCAACAGAGCTTTTTGGAGTTCCCCATCGTGGCGCTTTCCATCCCTTCCCAAAAAGCGCTTCAAGAAGTGAAACAATACCTGACCGAGGCGGGCATTTATCCACCGCACATCCACTATCCTCACGGGGCTCCCCATGGCCTCTTTCGCTTCAGCTGGTCCACGGCTCACACCTTGGAAGACGTCGACCTCTTAGCCAACACTTTGAGTGGCCTTGTCTCGAACGGTTTGGCAGACCACTTCAAGTTGTCCTGCGATCCTGTTTCCTGAAGGCACTCCATCATGAAAGAACGCCTCATCTGAGAAATGGATTACGGCGATCCTGGGTGGTTTGAAGGACAAAAGGATTGGGCGAAAGCCCCGAAGGAGGCAAGGCCCGCAATGCCAAAAGAATCCATATCCAGGAAAAAGGTAGATGGAGTACCATGGCCAGGAGATATTCCTGAAGTGGAAGATACCCCGTTCCATAGAGGAGAGTGGCAATGCTGGCAAGCACAGCGCCTGGAAACAATCCTATCAGTGCCAATTTGAATGCCCGCTGCCGGCTGCAAAGCCTCTTCATCCCTCGAATCAACACACCGAGAGGGAGGACATACAGCAGCGAGAGACACACCCAGGACACGACAAGCATCACGGCAGCCAGCATCCAGCCCATAACGAAAAGAAGCCCTTTACGAGATAGCCACCATGGCTGGAGATTTTGGGCATCCAAGTCAATCACATACCCATTCCAATACGGCACTTGGACATAACCCGCAAGGGATCCAACGAGCATGCCTTTTTCACCCACTACCACCCGCACATCGGATGCAGATGGAGATCTGGCGATCGATCCGTTGCGTAATTCGATGGAAAGAAATCGATTGTGCGCCAACGGCAGGGAGCCATGAAATGGACTCTGTAATTGACCGAATCTCACATGGGTCCCCTCGGGCACAGCTTCCATACCCTTTTCAAGGACCGGTACCCACTGAAGCACTGGACAAACCATGATCCCTCCCCCCATGAGCACCCCCCACAAGCACACCCATGGCATGATGCGGGAAAGCGCATGATCCGACCAACTGCAAACCTTTTGGGGGTGCCATGGTATCATGATGGGGCAGCCCTGCCATCAGGGCTCGTGCCGGTCACAAAAACCTAGGATTGGGGGGCTTGAGGCGGTGGAGGTGTCGTTCCTTCTGGGGCTTGCTTGGGTGGTGCCAAGACCACATTGAGTGGGTAGCGTAGTTTCATCACTTCATCCACCAGCACCTCCACGTAATGCACTCCCGCTTCAGTAAACTGAACCTGACCAAATAGCGAAACATTGGTGGCATGCATATTCACATCCTTCAGGGCGAACTTTACGGAACTCTTGCGCACCAAAGTCGACTGATCGGGTGCGATCAGTCGAACCTCTTCGTTAAATTGACCGAAACCAGCGGCCCATCGATTGAACACGCATAATTTAAGGGCGGTTACGGGAAGGCGCGGTACGCGCACAAGGCCAATCACCCCGATAAGCATGAAATTTCCGTTGGCCTCCTGACGAACATCCTCACACAACAAGGAGCTTTGCAGATCTGGTAATATTCTAGATGGATCCATAAGAAAGTGAGCGACTCTCGCAGTGGTCGCAAGGACAACAGCATGCAATGAAGCCGAAGGAAGAAGAAGACAAAACCTTCAGGACCCCACCAGACGTTCGGCTGCGATCACGGTATTCTGCATCAGCATGGCAATGGTCATCGGGCCCACACCTCCAGGATTGGGGGTAATCCGGCCGGCAATCGGCTGAACTCGCTCAAAGTCCACGTCTCCCACCAGACGCGATCCACGAGGTGCATCGGAATCGGCGATACGATTCACCCCGACATCCAGAACCGTGGCCCCGGGCTTGACCATGTCTGCTTTAAGAAACTGCGGAACGCCCATGGCGGCAATGATGATGTCGGCACGGCGGCAGTGCTCTTGAACATTGGCGGAGCGGGAATGACACAGAGTCACCGTTGAATTGGCGTGAGGCGATTTCTGGAGCATGATGGCAGCCATGGGTTTGCCAACGATATTACCCCTACCGAGAATCACCACCTCCGCTCCTTGAGTCTCCACTTTGGAGCGAATCAATAATTCATGCACACCAGCAGGCGTACAGGGTCTGAAACCTCCAGACTGATGGAGCATGAGCTTCCCCACATTGATGGGATGAAACCCGTCCACATCCTTACTGGGATCCACCGAAGAAAAAACGACGGTCTCATCGATATGGGATGGTAAGGGCGCCTGAACCAAAATCCCGTGAATGGCCTCATCCTGATTGTAGCGTTGAATCAGATTCAATAAATCGGCTTGAGTGGTCGATTCATCCAAGACCACCGTGGATGAGGCAATCCCCAATTCCTGGCTCTTTTTCTCCTTCATCCCAACATACACTCGGGATGCTGGATCTTCTCCCACACGGATGAATACCAGACCGGGCTGGACACCCTTCTCCTGCAGGCGCTGGACGCGCTGTTGAGTCTCAGCGTGGATTTCAGCGGCAATACGACGTCCGTCGATGAGGTTCTCCATAGTCGATCAATCCACCAGGCGCAGGGTTTCGATCTCAATGACAGGAATGCTTGGCCACTCTGGATCGACCGATTCCTGCCCTGTCACACGAATACGAAATTGTTCATACGGCTTGAGATCCGAGGCCTTGGGATCCCGATTGAGATGCAATTTTCCCGTGTAGAGATAATTCATCGTTCGATGGGTCGTAGGATCCTCCAGACGGTGGTAGGTAGGCGCTTGAATGCTTCGACTCCGCTTCACGATCCCCTCGCGCGTCACGATACGCTTGAGTCGTTCGGACAGGATTTTGTCATCCTCTGAAGTCAACTCCTCACCCACGACAGGTGCGGGTGCGACAGTGACGGCATTCTCTGCAACATTTGGGTTTTCCTGTTGAGTCGATACTGGAAGATTGTCTTGAGTGGGTACCTCTTCGGGACGATTCTCGCTCACAGATGGGGTAAGGTTCGATGGATCCTGACCAGTGCCTGGACTCTCATCGGGCTGATTGCCTGAAACCGTTGCCTGCAGCACCTGACTGCCTTCTCCTTGGGGATCGTCGACGATAAGGAGAGGCGTCTCTGAGCCAGTGGAAAGTTCAGTGTTTTCCGCAGGTGACTCAGCGGGCGTCTCCTGAACGACCTCCTCCGGTGTCTGGAGCTCCACAAATTGGCTTGCGATGTAGGCAACAGCCTGTTCTGGCGGCTTAATGCCAACCCAGTCTCCTGCTTCTTTGACGGGCGTGATGACATCCCCCTGCATCAGTTGTCCTATGACCTGGTGCTCCACGCCAGGCCCCACACGAATATTGAGTCGGTTCACCGTGACCGAACCGGAGGGCTTGTCGACATATTTGGAAGAGATCCACAAAGTAATTTCCTTTGGAACGCCCACACGAAGCCACTGGCTTGGACCCTCCGAAGATGGGGTATTGACTTCAATCTGTTCAAGGATCACCAAAGAGTCTCCTGTATTGACCTTCGCAAAAGCCTGGCTGTCGTAGAGGCTGGCGCGGGTCCGCAAATTCACGCGCTCCGCAGTAACGACACCCTTACCTTGCGCTGCTTCGAGGCGCGCTCCATAGCCAAGAGTGCCCATCAAGAGCAGGCAGGTGACTGATTGTATCAGACTTCTCATGACTCCCATTGAAAAGGGTTTGTTAGTAAAGTCAACTACGGAGCCGGGTAAGTCTCTGGTTCATGCCATACAAGGCTTCAACTGGCTCTCAGGTCCGCAAAAAAACGATTTTGGCTGGAAATCTTAGGATCCTATAAAATTAATGCTTTAATGAAAAACCCCTGACCTTTAAAATTGCCCTAACCCCTTACATTCTATGGAAGCTCCTTGCTATCGCCCAAAAGTCTCAGCATTTACCCTCATAGAGCTGCTGGTGGTCATTGCCATCATCGCTATTCTCGCTGGCATGCTTCTCCCGGCACTTTCCAAGGCAAAATCAAAGGCCAAGGGCATCCACTGCGTCTCAAACCTGAAGCAATGGGGGATTATCTGGCAATTGTATACGGATGACAACGGCGGAAAGTTCAGCGACGGAGACATCGGCTGGGCACGCGGCGAATGGGTGGTAGCCCTTGCCGAGCACTACCAGGAAAAACCCATGTTGCTTCTTTGCCCTGATGCCATTAACCGACGTGGTTCAGGTGCATCCGGAAGCGAAATCAAAAAACCTATCGGTACCCCCGAAAGCCAGTTGGTTAACTACGGGGGGGCCCACACCTCCTACAACTTCCCGAACTTTGCTGCCGACCAGGAGGCAGGCTCCAAGTTTTTGATCAGCAGCTACGGCGGCAACAACTGGATCTACAACGCCAAGACGGATATTCAGGGAAGGAGGAGGAATGATCATTGGGGATCATTTGATGTCACCGACTCGGTGTCTGAAATCCCCCTGTTTCTGGATTCCATGTGGCGCGGAGGTGGCCCTGATCATCGCGTTGCAGGGAAGGACGAAGCTCCGCTATCCAATGGTGCTTGGACGGGAGCCGGCAAGGAGTCCATGCACTTTGCCATCGCACGCCATGGTAGAGGCATTAATGTCGCCTATTTTGATCATTCCGTCCGCTCCACCACTTCGCCCCGCCAAGTGTGGAGCATGAAATGGCATCGCTCATACCAGCGACACGGTCAGGAACGTCAGAAAAACTTTCCCGCTTGGATTGGGAATTGATTCCGAACAACCCAATATTTTTCATAAATCGAAAGAACCTCACTTCATTTCATCATGCATCTTCAAAATCCAAACAAGAAGAACCAAGGTTTCACACTCATTGAGCTCTTGGTCGTGATCGCCATTATCGCCATCTTGGCGGGCATGCTGCTACCAGCTCTCTCGAAAGCCAAATCGAAGGCAAAAAGCATCCATTGCGTGTCCAACCTCAAGCAGTGGGGGATTATCTGGCAAATGTATACCGACGACAATGAAGGCAAATTCAGCGATGGAGACGTCGGCTGGGCCAGAGGTGAATGGGTCGTCGCACTGGCCGAGCATTATCGAGAAAAACCCATGCTGCTTCTTTGCCCAGATGCCGTCAACCGACGCGGAGCCGGCAACTCTCAGACCGAAATCAAAAAACCCATCGGCACTCCGGAACAGCAACTGGCTGATTGGGGAGGGGCCCACACCGCCTACAATTTCCCAAACTTTGCGAATGACTTTGAGGCGGGCTCCAAATTTTTGATCAGTAGTTATGGCGGCAACAACTGGTGCTACAATGCCAAGACGGATATTCAGGGACGTCGCAAGAAGGATCACTGGGCCAGCATGAATGTGACCGATTCGGTGTCGGAAATCCCACTCTTTCTCGACGCCATGTGGCGCGGTGGTGGCCCGGACGATCGCATCGCTGCCAAGGACCAAGCCCCTTCCTACAATGGACAGTGGTCTGGTTACGACAAGGAAACCATGCACTTTGCGATGGCGAGGCACGGCCGAGGAGTGAATGTTGCTTACTTTGATCACTCCGTGAGAAGCACGACCTCCCCCAAGCAATTGTGGACACTCAAGTGGCACCGCAGTTACAGGCGCTTGGGCATGGAGCGAACCAAGACCTTTCCTGCTTGGATCGGCAACTAAGGCTAAAAGTCCTCTCATCGATACCATCCGGATACGCGCTGACCGTACCGCTTCATTCAGACAGAACCTCAGCAATCGGAGAGCTGCTCGAAGCGCGCCTCCACCGAAAAGGTGTTCTGTATCTGGGTGAGCCGCGCGTAAACACCTCCTCGGGCCACAAGCTCGTCGTGATCCCCCTGCTCGACCACCTTACCTGACTTCAGGACAAGGATTTGGCTGGCGTGCCGGATCGTGCTCAATCGATGCGCAATCACAAAACTGGTGCGGCCCTCCATCAATCGCTCCAAGGCCTCCTGGATCAGCTTCTCGGTTACCGTATCAACGCTGGCGGTCGCTTCATCCAGAATGAGGATCGGGGCATCCTTGAGAAGAGCTCGAGCAATGCTGATCCGCTGCTTTTCACCCACACTGAGTTTGACCCCGCGTTCGCCGACATGGGAATCGTATCCCTCCGGAAGAGCGGAGATGAATGCATGACAATTGGCTGCTTTCGCGGCCTCCGCCACGGCATCCGAACTGGCATCCAAATCACCGTATTGAATATTTTCCAGGACCGTACCGTTGAAGAGAAAAGGCTCTTGGGAAACCACACTGATTTGATTGCGCAGAGACTCCAGTTTGATTTGTCTGATATCGACCCCATCAATAAGAATGGATCCGGACTGAAGCTCATAAAATGCGGGTAAAAGATTGACGATGGTTGATTTTCCGGCACCTGTGGGCCCCACAAGGGCAACCATTTCCCCTGGTTTGGCAACCAAGCTGATGTCCTCTAGAACCTTTCGATCCTCTCCATATGAAAAGTGGACCGATTGGTAGACCACTTCCCCCTTGACTGGGGCAGGAAATTCACCCTTTCGATCAGGACACTCAACTGGAGTATCCAGAATGTCGAACACACGCTCTCCGGCAGCCCTGGCGCCTTGCATCATCTGGTTGAGAGCATGCAAGCGACCAATGGGTTCGTAGAACAAACCCAAAAAAAGAACAAATCCCACAAGGTCACCGACACTCATGGATCCCTCGATCACAAGTCGGCCTCCAATCCACAAGACAAGCCCTGTTCCCATGGACGTGGCCAGAGCCATGCTTGGAGAATACAGAGCCCAGGCTTTCATGATGCCCAAGGAACCTTGGCGCAGCTGCTCGGATCGATCGGCAAATCGCTCATCCTCGTGAGATTGACGACAAAAGGCCTTGATCTGCCGAATGCCCTGCAGATTGTCCATGAGCAGGGCATTCATCGCACTGGAAGCTTCTCGGTGCCGGCGATAACGGCGATGCGCGGTTAAAGTGTATGCCAGGGCACCCCCAATCAGAAAAGGGACGGGTATCAGCGCAACCCAGGCCAGCACGGGGCTCATCGAAAATAAAAAAACCAATACCCCGACAATACTGAGAATGGCGACAGTTCCCTGCTCCGTACCATCAATCAAAACACGTTCCACATTGTTGACATCTTCAATCACACGGGTCATCAAATCCCCTGAAGCTCGCTGATCGTAATAGTGAACGGGCAGGTGTTGGAGGCGTCGATACACATCCATGCGCATGTCATAAATGACATGTTGCTCAAAGTAGTTGTTGATGAGAATACGCAGACTGTTGAAGCCCTCACGCAGGAAAAAGGCCCCAAGAAGACACCCCATCACCCAAGGAAGCTGCTCGAGCTGCTGCTTGGTAATCACCTCATCAATGATGTAGGAGGTGAGTTTGGGGTAGACAAACGCAAAGGCCAGGGAAAACACGGCGCAACCGATGGTGCCGGCGGCGAGCCACTTATAGGGCTCGATGTAGTGAGCGACCCTTCGAATCACCTCCCAGGTACTTCGCTTGGTGGCTCCGACCTCACGCACACGCTTTTTGCCCGTTCTGCTGACCATGAAAACGATGAAACTCCTTTAGTAGCTCTATAGTGATGATCCGATCAAGGGACAAGTTCACCCTGAGGAACCTTCAATAAGTTGCACGCCCACCGGAAATGTCAAACACAGCACCCGTTGAGAAGGAACAGTCCTCAGAAGCCAACCAGGCAACCAGTGAAGCCACTTCGTGGGGCTGCCCCACCCGCTGCATGGGGATTTTGGAGACCATGTAATCGATATGCTCCTGACTGACCTGTTTTAAAATATCGGTTTCAATCACTGCCGGAGCGACGCAATGCACTCGAACGCCGGAGGTCGCCAGCTCCTTACCCAGCGATTTGGTCAACCCGATAACCCCAGCTTTGGCCGCACTGTAGTGGGAGGCATTCGGGTTTCCATCCTTACCAGCAATGGAGGCAATATTGATGATCTTGCCACGTTTCCTTGCCATCATGAATGGAATCAAAGATTTGCAGACGTAAAAGACCGCGATCAAATCCAACTCGATAACCTCACGCCATTCATCACAGGAACACTCCCACAAAGGTTTGCTCACCCCTGCGATCCCGGCGTTGTTGACGACAATATCCACCTGCACTTGATCTTTTTCGAGTGCCTGGACCGCTTGTGCAATAGAATCCATGGAGGTGAGATCGACCTTCTGAACACGCACCTCACCCGGTTCCGGGAGCTGATGAACCCATCGCGTCGCCTCATCGACGTCCTGATCCCAAATGACGCAGTTGGCTCCTGAAAGAAGCAATCGCTCAACGATTGCTTTCCCAATTCCTCGGGCTCCCCCCGTTACCACGGCCGTTTTACCCTTCAGGTCGATTTGGTTCATGGAATCCATGAGCGATTTAGCTGGAAGCCGCCAGATGAGCAGTTACCGCATCAGCGCATCGGCCACAAATATCCTCATGCGCTTTCTGCACACCGACATCTGTCCTCCAATGCCAACAGCGTTTGCATTTGTGACCCTCGGCTTTCCGGACATGAATTCCACGGCTGGCGCCTGCCTCCCATCGGATGTGCGAGACATTGAACAATTCCCTCAAGACCGCAGTGGCTTCCTGGAATAGGCTCAGCTTTTCAGCCTGCTCCACGATGTTCACTTCAGCCTCAAGCGATTTACCGATGACTTTTTCTCTCCGGGCCTCTTCCAGTGCCGACAACACCTCCTGTCGCAATTCCATGAACTGTTGCCATCGTTCGCCCTCCTCCGGATGCATGGCGAATGAAAAGGGCACCCACTCGCTTTCGTGGACGGACATCCCTTGCGAAGTTCCAGGAACACATTCCCACGCCTCATCCGCCGTAAACACCAGCATGGGGGAAAGAAGCTGACAATAACGGCCTACGATGAAGTGCAAAACCGTTTGTGTGGAGCGCCGTTGACTGGAATCGTGACGATCGGAATAAAGCCGATCTTTGACCAAATCGTGATAGATGGAGGAGAGTTCTACCGCGGTAAACTGAGTGAGTTTCTGATACACCAAATGAAACTCATGGCGATCGTAAGCTTGGCACACATCGCTCTCCAATTTGGACCAGGCATCCAGCATCCAGCGGTCCATCGGAGTGAGTGATGCATGATCCACGGCATGCTTCTGAGGATCATAGTCGTATAAATTGGAAAGTTGAAAGCGGAGTGCGTTGCGGAGCAGACGATAGGATTCGGCAACCTTTTTGATGCGCTCCTCGCTGACAACGATATCGTTTCGAAAGTCCTGTGAAGCCACCCAAAGACGAACAATATCCGCCCCGTAGCGACCCACGTAGGCCTCCGATGTCTGAGGCTTCTCATAGCCACCCTGGCCTTGCTTGCTCTTGGAAATTTTTTCCTTGTCGGCATCCACCATGAAACCATGGGTCAACACCTGGCGATAAGGCGCACTGCCATGGGCTGCAAGGGAAAGCAGGAGGGATGATTGAAACCAACCCCGATGCTGATCGCTCCCTTCAAGGTAAAGGTCCGCCCTCCAGGGTTGATTTGTTGGCTGCCGCTGCAGCTCAGGACGCTCCTGAATCACGGTTCTGGAAGAGCTTCCCGAATCAATCCAAACGTCCAGCGTATCGCTCGACTTGGCCACCGCATCGGGCCCCTCCCAGTCATCAGGACGCACTTTCTCCCAGAGTTGATCCACAGGTTCGGAAAACCAAATGTTGGAGCCTTTTTCGGCTATCCAATCAGCCACACGACGCACCACTCGACCATCCAGAATTGCCTGACCCGCCGCATCGTAGAAGGCAGGTATGGGAACACCCCATGACCTTTGGCGGGAAATACACCAATCGGGGCGAGCCTTGACCGCCCCTTCAATACGATTTTGCCCCCAATCGGGAACCCAATCCACCGAGTCGATTTCATCGAGTGCACGCTGTCGAAAACCCTCATGATCAATGCGGATGAACCACTGATCCATGGCTCGGAAGATCACCGGTGTCTTACTTCTCCAGCAGTGCGGATAGCTGTGCGAATAGTCCTGATGCAGGAGCAGCGAATCGGATTCCTTGAGGAGCGACATGACCGCCTCGTTGGCTTCACTCTTTCCATTTTTTTCCAGGATCGACCGCCCCAGCAAGGACTCAGGCATTTGTGCTTCAACCGGCAGATCCTGTGTATGGGCTAGGCACCCTTTGTCATCTACTGGAGAATAGATCGCCAATCCGACTTGCATGCCAAGCCCATAATCTTCCAAGCCGTGGCCGGGGGCAATATGGACAAAACCCGTGCCTGCGGTGTCTTCAACAAAATCTGCAGGGTAGAGTCGCCCCGATCGATCACAGAATGGATGCTCATACTCCAGAGAGGCAAGCTGGTCGCCATCCAGGCTGCGAATGATTTGATAATCACCCCACTGCATGGTCTCCACCAGACCATCCAGCAAGCCAACCGAGACAATGTAGGATGCATCCCCTACCTGAATTTGGGTGTAGTGCAGTTTGGGATTGAACGCCACTGCCATATTGGCTGGCAATGTCCAGGGAGTGGTCGTCCAGATCAGCACGAAGGTGTTCGGTTCCCCCTTGAGCTTGAACTTCACATAAATACTCGGGCTGATGTGGTCTCCGTATTCGACTTCCGCCTCGGCAAGGGCCGTCTGACAAGGGATGCTCCAGTAAACAGGTTTCTTTCCACGATAGACAAAACCCTGATCAATGAGATCGGCGAAGAGACGCAGCTCAGCCGCTTCATAAGACTTGTCTAGGGTCAAGTAGGGCTTGTCCCATTCACCCAGAACGCCCAGCCGCTTGAATTGTTCGCGCTGGAGATCAATGTATTTTCTGGCGTAAGCCTCACATGCCGTACGAATGGCAGCCACGTCATCCATGTCCGCACCCTCCTTGCGCATTTGCTGAACCACCTTGAATTCAATGGGTAGTCCATGACAATCCCAGCCCGGCACATAAGGCACCCTCTTCCCCCGAAGGGTGGTGTATTTGATGATGAAGTCCTTGAGAATCTTGTTTCCTGCGGTACCCACATGGACATCCCCATTGGCAAAGGGAGGGCCATCATGGAGAAGGAAAAGCTCTCGATCGGAACGAGAGGCCTGAATGCGATCATAGAGTCCTCCAGCAGTCCAGGAGGCTAATCGTTGAGGCTCACGATGGATCAGATCGGCTTTCATGGGAAAGTCGGTCTGCGGCAGGTTGAGTGTCTCTTTGTATTCCATGAACGGGATAACTCCAAAGTGTGTGAGGCTACCAACCGCCCCATGAGGTGTCAACGAGCACTCCATGGCTCGGCCCATTCCTTGGACAGGACCTGAGCTGGAACCCGGCAAGATCCGTCAACGAAGTCGGTTGAGCTCAACCTGCCGACAGTGGATACCAGTCCCTCAGTCGCCGGAGCTGCTCTTCCAGTGAGGGTGCAGGATGATTGGGAATCAGGCTACGTTCGATGGAAACAGGGGCTCTCACGGGCTGAACCT